>Ga0164318_10001726_pt1 | contig 19743 bp, 19 predicted proteins | sample GuaBasSedimGuay9_FD_113734 | JGI IMG/M metagenome (GOLD analysis project Ga0164318, IMG submission 113734) | Subseafloor sediment microbial communities from Guaymas Basin, Gulf of California, Mexico - Guay9, Core 4571-4, 0-3 cm | ecosystem: Environmental > Aquatic > Marine > Hydrothermal vents... | reverse complement strand
TCTAAGTTTTCCCTTAAGTTCTTTATGCTTTTTTCTAATATTTTGTTATTGTCTGACATAGTTTTGTTTTTAGATAATTAGATCTTAATTATACCTGTCAGACACAATTTTTTGAAGGGTCTCAAATTTATTTATGAAAGATTGCGCCAACTCTTCACTTGTTAAGTGTAGAATAGCACAAAAGAAGCATAAAATCAATTAAAAACCCGCCAAATATAGCAGGTTTCAGATAATTCAAATTTTCTACGAATTACTGACATATCTCAATGTCTCCACCAAGTTTTTCTCTCAAATGTTTTTCAATCTCATATCTTCCAACAGTCTTATCAGTGAGTCTGTTTATCACCCCAGCAGCCCCATCACCTTCCCCCACAGATCAAACTTCACAATATCTTTAAAAGTTACAACTACCATCAAGAGCATCAAAAGCGCAAATCCGGCATTGTTCGCTTTTGCTTCCCATTTTTGATTGATCGGAGAACCTTTTATTTTTTCCACCATTAAAAACAGTAATCTTCCACCATCAAGCGCTGGAAAAGGAATAGCGTTGATAATCGCGAGATTAACGCTAATCAGAGCGGTAAAATGCAAAATAGTCATAAATCCCATTGATGCCGCCTGCTGTGTCATTATCGCGATCCCAACCGGACCGGAAACTTCCGCAGCTGTTTTCCCCGTCGTGATAAGCCCCCAAATAACAGTAGCGAACGCCATAATTATAAATATTGTTAAATGAACCGTGTACTCATATCCTTTCTTTATCGCTTCCAGTGGAGCATAAGAAACAACTGCGGTTTTAATGAGAGAAATTCCCATCGCGCCTTCACCGTTCGGATATTCCATACGCGGAGTTATTTCTTTTGTAATATTTTCTTCTCCGCGTAGAATACTAAGGGTAATCGGCTTGCCAAGATTTTCTTCAGTGTAATTTTGCAAATCTTCTATACTTGTAATCTCTTTTTTGCCAGCTTTCACGATTGTGTCTCCGGTTTCAAGCCCCGCTTTGTCAGCCGGAGCATCTTTCACAATCTCAGAGATTTGAACTTTAATGTCTTTTACACTTTTCGTACCTTCCATTTGTGCCATACCGCTAACTCCAGAAGCATCATATCTGTCGGATTTAACAATTGATAAATTTTCGTTCGTAACATTTTGCGGAAAACCAGCCGTAAAAATCACGCTGAAAATTACAAACGCCAGAACAAAATTCATTATCACTCCCGCGGAAAGAATTAAAAATCTTTTACCGACACTTTTTGACCCGAAACTTCTCGGATTATTTTTTTCTTCTCCATCTTCACCCATAATCTTACAATACCCGCCGAGAGGCACACTATTCAGTGAATATTCTGTTTCTCCTTTTTTAAAACTGGCAATTCTGGGAGGGAAACCAAGCGCAAACTCTTCAACTTTCACATCATAAAGTTTCGCCATCATAAAATGACCCAACTCGTGAACAAAAACGATCACGCCAAGAATTAACAGGAATAGAATTATTGTGGTTAAAATCATAAATTAGTATTAAGTATTAAGTAGCTCTGCTGATTTTCCTATACTGTCATTATCTCCTTTTCTTTCCCTTTCATTTTCTCTTCCAGCTTTTTATTATATTCATCAACTATTTTTTGTATTTTATCTTGTTTGGTAAACCGTTCATCCTCGCCAATCAGATTATCTTTTTCCATATTCTTTATTTCTCTCATTGCTTCTTCTCTGATACTTCGCGCGGATACTCTTGCTTTTTCAAGAATTTCATGAAGACGCTTTACCATATCTTTTCTTCCTTCTTCAGTTGGCTGAGGAATTGTGATCCTGATCACATCCCCGTCATTCATAGGATTAAATCCAAGTTGAGCCATATTAATTGCTTTTTCAATTTCTTTTAGCTGTCCCTTGTCCCATGGCTGAATCATAATTGTTCTTGGATCGGGAACACTAATCGTTGAGACCTGTTTTAATAGTGTAGGTGTTCCGTAATAATCAACCATAATGTCTTCCACAAGAAACGGCGTTGCCCTGCCAATGCTTAATGCTGAAACATCGCTTTTAAAATGATCATTATTTTTCTCAAGTCCTTCTTCCAGTTGTTTTATTATTTTTTCCATAATATTTATTTATATTTATATTAAAATTAATCAAAAAGGAAAGAACGGATTTTTCTTTTTCTTTGGCGGCGGTGGAGGGGTATAGAAAGACCCGACATAAATCACATCTTGATTTGTATAATCACTCATAGTATAGCGGACATCTCCCTTAATCGGAATATCATAACTTGACCAGCTCGTTCCCTTGTTATCACTTTTATACAGTACATTCCCCGCTCCGTAATATATAATGTTGTTGATTATTCCGATCTGCTTGATCTGCGGTATTGTGCCAACCGCTGTTTTTGAAGGAGTAAGCGTATTTAGCCTTTCCCATGTTTCACCTCCGTCTTCAGTCCTTAATATTAAATTCAGATAATTAATATAAATTATAAATGGATTATGCTTGTCCATTGTTATGGAACTTATTGCCGCAAAACTAACTGACACTCCTGAAGAACCATTGATATTTGTCGCTAAACTCTCCCATTCTATTCCTCCGTCTATAGACTTTAGAATATCATTTGCAGTTCTTACAATAATACCTTGATTATTTCTAAAATCAACAAAAATATCTATTATTTTAGCTCCAAACCAATATAAAGTAACCCAAGTTTTTCCTTTATCTTCGCTTTTTATAAATCCATTTTGCCCGGTTCCGATATAGATAACATTGCTAAAAATCGGATCTATCGCAACGGCAGTTACCGCTTTGCCAGCCTGAGCAATAATATGCGATTTGTTCCAGCTTTTCCCGCCGTCTTCTGATTTTAACAATTCCCCTTTTCCATTATTCAAAGTCGCCAGATAAATTATATTTGAATTTCCCTTTTCAATGGCAATATCATTAATTACGATTGTCTCGCTCAAAATATCATTTTCGTCAGTTATTTTTTTCCACGAATCAGCTCCGTTTTCTGATTTATACAATCCGCTACTGGCAGTTCCAAGATACAGAATACTGCTATCGTTCGGATCCATCACCATACTTGAAATTTTAACGCCGTCAATTAAGCCTCCGCCCTCGCCCTCAATTTTAACTTTATGCTCCCATGTTTTTCCGCCGTCCACAGATTTAAAAACGCCTTGATGATCATTAATAACAATTTCCTTTTTTCCTCCCTCTTCTTTTTTGGACAAATTAAGACAACCGCTAAAAGAAACTGTTACGATTATAAGAAGCACTAATGCTAATATTTTATTTATTTTTTCGTTCATAATATTTGTGGTAAGCAGATTATGTAATGATATTATTCTAAATTTCCTAATCCAATTTGTCATTGCGAAACGGAACGGAGCGAAACCCCAATCTTCATTGGGATAAACTTCGTGGAGTGAAAAATCTATAAATGATACTATGCAAACAGAACAATTATATTTATCCGACTCTCAGATCCCTCAGTCGCACCTCCTTCGGGATGATAAAAAATGGTGGATTTAGAATAATACTATTATATCCGCAAAAGTAAATTCTCAATTGCCAGTCTAATATTTATATTCTTTGACAAAATATCTTTCTTTGTTTTGTTTATTAGGTTAATTCTGGCAACAATCTCTGTTAAATATTCTTTTTTACCATCATCACAAGTTTCGTATTTTTTCACTAAAAGCTTTCGGCAATAAATAGCCCAAAGATCAAGCATATTCGTAATATCATCTATTTCATTTTTTGAAATCTTTTCTGCTTCACTGATTTTATCATTTTCATTTTTTTTAATAACAGCCGCGAATTCGTTTATGACTTCTATCGCCGTGCTAATCTTTTTTCTATCTTTCAAAAACTCAATTATTTTTCCTGGTTTATATCCTGATATTTCTATAATTCTTTCCACTTCTGACTTTTCTCTAATTTTATCTTTTAAAAATTCTCTAAGTAGTTCTTTTTTCACCGGCAGGAATTTTATTCTTCGGCATCTGGATTTTATCGTATCCGGCATATTTTTAGAATCAGACGAAAGAAGCAACAGTATCGTTGTTCCACTCGGTTCCTCCAGAGTTTTTAGGAGCGCATTTGCAGCTGCTTTATTCATTTTTTCCGCTTGTTCTATGATCGCTATCTTGTATTTTGAGCAGTAAGGATATAATCCCAAGATTTTTTCAAGTTCTCTTATTTTCCCAATAGTTATTTGCTTATCACTATCGGATGGATTTAGAACCATTAAATCTGGATTTTCCAAAATATTTTTTTTATTATCATCCAGAAGCAACCGGCAAAAAGCCAAAGCAAGTATTTTTTTGCCAATATGCTCCGGACCTTCAAATAAATAAGCGTGAGAAAGTTTGTCTGCTTTATAATTCTTCTCTAACATTTCAGCAATTCTTTCATTCCCTATAATTGTATCTTTTAAGAACATAATTCTATGCTTATTATAAGTTTAATTTAGCATATTTTTTTGAGTAGGGCAAATATTGCCGAAACATATTGCCAACAAACAAATGTTGATGTCATTCCTGCAGAGGCAGGAATTCAGGTGAAATATCATCAGTTTTAAAATATCATTATAATAGTTGAAATATCACAAAACGCCACTTTTAATTTGTTTGCATCACTTTTGTTATAAAAATAATGACTAATAAAACTTCACATGGATTCCCGTCTTCACAGGAACGACAAGAGAGATTATTGAAATAAAGTAGCTAATTATATTTGGATTAGACTATATATATTTTCTCCACAAATTCCCTCATCTTTCCTTCAAACTTTTCCTCCGAAAACTTCTCTGCCTGTTTCTTAATTTTTTCCACATCATAATCATCACAGTTATTCTTTATTCTTCTCACGCCATCTGCCAAGATTTCCGGAATTGGATCATCAAAAAATTCCCCTGTCTCGCCTTCAATTATCGTTTCCAGCGCGCCTCCTTTTCGGTAAGCGAGAACCGGCTTGCCAAATGACATCGCCTCAACCGGAGTTATGCCAAAATCATCTTCTCCGGGGAAAATAAACGCTTGGCAATTTTGATAATATTCCGCAATTTTTTCTTCCAGTTGAAATCCTAAAAATTTAATATTATTCTCCGCCATTTTTTCCAACCTTTTCCTATCCCCACCATCACCGATAATAACCAATGGCAATTCCAATTTATTAAATGCTTCAATTGCAATATCAATTTTTTTATAAGGGGTTAAACGAGAAACGATGAGGAAATAGTTTTTATTTATATCTGTCATTGCGAGCGCCGTAGGGGCGGGTCGCGACCCGCCCCTACGGCTAATGTCTACTGGCGGATAAATCACTTTGCTTTCTCGATTATAAAATTTTTTAATTCTCCTCTCAGTATTTTCCGAATTGGCAATAAAATAATCAACCCTCTCCGCAGCTGTTTTGTCCCACATTCTTAAATAGTGCAAAAGCGGAATTAAAAAAATCTTTTTTAATCTTCCAACTTTATTTTCTTTGAGATAATTATAATGCCAATCCCATAAAAATCTGGTTGGCGTGTGGCAATAACAAATATGAACTGTTTTCGGTTTGGTAATTATTCCTTTCACAAATGAACTGGAACTGGAAATGACAATGTCAAACTCCCGCAAGTCAAATGTTTCCGCCGCAGTTGGAAAAAACGGCAAAAGATACTTTTTTCTTTTCCTGATAGACTTCGAAAATTTATTTATAAACGAAGTTCTTATCTTCGCCTCCGGAAAATATCTCTTCATTTTTTTCTCATCGTACAATAAAGTATAGATTGGCGCCTTCGGATATAATTTATGCAAAGACATCAAAACTCTCTCCGCTCCACCGAAGTAGGTCAGAAAATCGTGAACAATGGCTATTTTGGGGTTTGGGATTGACATAGGTTTGATTTTGTGATAGAGTGAATAGCTATGACAATAATAACAAAAATTGGAATTGTTGGAACAATATTGCTAACTATTGCAATTATGATAGAAATTGCAACAGATCCGACAGCAATAACCTTCCACTGGTAACAACAGTATTATTTGCATTAAGAAAATAATACAAACAGAACAGGCACCGGTTTCAAGAAAGTTAAAATGCTCTGCCTTTCTTTTTTTTATTTGAAAATATGGAGCGCAAAACAAACTTAATTTTGTCATTTTCGAAATGGAACGGAGTCCCGAGTATTCGGGACTATCGCTCCTATCGAGATGACAAAAAGTTTTGAGAAACATAGGTAACAACTTGCATCTGGGTTCCACAGCCTCACTTCGCTACGCTCCGTTTCGGACTATGGAACCAACAATGGCTTTCCGCTTAATACTTAATACTAAATACTTTCTACTTTTTCTATCGTCTCCCCCGCGCACTTTTCCCAGCTAAATCTTTTTATATTTTCCTCGCCACGTTTGATCAGATCCTTTCTGTAATTCTCGTCAGAAATTACTTTTTCCAAACTTTTATAAATTTCTTCAACCGTATTATTCTTAACAAATTCAACTGTGTCATCTCCTACCTCTATCAAAGAACTATTATGGCTTGTTATTACCGGCTTGCCAAAAAACTGCGCTTCAATTACAGGCAAACCGAATCCTTCATAATTGGACAAATAGATATTAATTTCACAAAAACTGTAAAGAGCAAATAATTCATCTTCATCTACAAAATCAAACTGGATAATTGCTTCTCTGCCAAGATTTTCATTGGCGGTTTTTATTTTACTCTTTATATCTATAAACGGATGCGTATGGTTTTTCCCGATTATTAGAAGTTGATAATCACTACTTTTTCCAGCTACCCTTTCAAACGCTTCAATAATTTCCGGAATATGCCGGCGATTAAACATTGAACCGATACATAAAATAAACTTGTTACTAATACCGTACTTTTCCTCCACAGATTCCAATTTTTCCAAATCGTCTATTCTTCTGAAACTTTCATCAGGCGCCAAATGCGTCACGGTAATTTTATCAGAATTTATATTATAATATTTTATAATTTCGCTTTTGCTATAATCCGAAACAGTAAAAATAGCGTCTGCGCTCTTTGCTGAAAATTTTGACAGCGTTTTTAAAATAAACCTGTTTTTATAATTGAACCACTCCGGATGCGCTTCATAAGAAATATCATGCAAAACAACGGAAGATTTCACGGGACAATAAAACGGTTTTAGATAAAACGGCGAAAAGAAAAAATCAACTTTATCTCTTTTCAAATGATAAGGCAGAAGAAAATGTTGAAAGAAAAAATTACTGGAAAATCCGAATGGATTATTTAATAACTTTTTTGTGAAATTGCCGCTTTTCAACAAATCATCGTCAGGTAAATTGTCTTTGAAATAAAGAGTGAATTTATGCTCTTTGTTATTTTTCCAGTATCTAAGCAAATTAGATAAATATCTCCCAACTCCGGTTTTCGCTCCTTCCAAACTTCTCGCGTCTATCGCTATATTCATAGTCTATATTAATATTTTAACATACTTAGGATTTACGCATTTCAATCTCACCACGCCTTGGAGCATAGAACGAGCGATAGCAAAGTTCTATTTGAAAGCAAAATTTAATGTTTTTTTCAAGTCAAACTCCGCTATCGCTCGTTTGACACTCCAAACATATAAGTCCTAATATTAATATAATAACATTTAATCATAATTGTGTCATTATCAATCCAAACAAAAACCCCTAACACAATCTCTCATATGTTGGGGATTTTTGAAAAATCTGACTAAATTTATCTTATTGCGTCTTTCAAGCTCTTTCCTGCTTTGAACTTTGGAACATTCATAGCTGGAATCTGAATTTTTTGCTCCGGGTGTTGAGGATTTACTCCTGTTCTCGCTTCTCTTCTGCTTACAGAAAAAGTTCCAAATCCGGTAAAAGTAATTTTTTCGCCTTCAGTTAACGCTTTTTCAATTGTTTCTAAGACAGCGTTAACAACACTTTCAGTGTCTTTTTTAGAAATGTCTGTTTTTGCCGCTACGGCACTTACGATTTCATCTTTTGTCATTTATTCCACCCCCTTTCTTAATATGGTTAGAGTTAATATCACGTCACCAGATTGTCAGATTGTCATATTGTCATCATTTCATTAACAGCTGGTAATTTAACAATATAGCGATTTAATTAATACAACTTAATTATAGCAAATGTCTAAAATAAGGCAAATTTTTAAAAAAGTATTATTGTCTAAATTTAAATCTCCACAACTTCATTAATCCGTTTTATTTTTCTCGCTTTTCCATTTTCATCATCTACTTCAATAATAACAGCATTGGCTAAAACATTATTATCGTCACTAAGTTTATACTTAAAAGGAATTTGTGCAAGCATTTGTTCTACGACAATATCTTTCCTGCATCCTAAGATAGAATCATAAGGTCCAACCATTCCAACATCTGAGATATAAGCGGTTCTCCCGTTTAGTATCTCTTCGTCCGCTGTTTGAACATGAGTGTGCGTCCCCAGAACAACAGACACTTTTGAATTTAAATAAAAGCCCATCGCTTTTTTTTCGCTTGTTGCTTCACAATGAAAATCAATAACAGCAATATCAAACTTGTTTTTATTCTCTTCTATTATTTTATCAGCAGTTCTAAAGGGACAATCCGGATATTTCTGAAAAAACACCCTGCCAACCAAATTTATGATCAAAACATTTTTTGAACAAATCTCTATTATTTTGTACCCTTTTTTATAATCAACCGCCGGTAAATTTGCCGGGCAGATAAAATTATATTTCCCGTCTTCCAAAATTTCCTTTGCTTGTTTTAAATTATCCCAGGTATGATCGCCACAAGTCACAACATCAACTCCATATTTTATTATTTCTTCAACTGTTTTCCCTGTCACTCCCTTTCCATGCGCCAAATTATCGCCATTGGCAATAACCAAATCAATTTTATACTTTTCTTTATAAACAGGCAAGATTTTTTTCAAAGCCATCCTTGCCGGCTTCCCGACAAGATCACCGAAAAATAAGATATTCATAGTAATATTTATTAACAACGCCTGATTTATTTACCACACTAAAATTTATTTCAGAATCTTTTATACATTGCAAAATAAACCATCTATTTAACAAGTTCTTCTAGCTCCCTTTTCTTTGTTTTAATATAGTTATCTATGTTGCCATGATTTTCAATTTCCACCTCTCTAATTATACGGATTTTTTAAAAATTATCTGAATCTTTTTCTAATTTAATCTTATACATAACTACAGCTAAATCTTTAAACTTTTTTCTGATAATTCCACGGAATCACGGCTATAATTTCTAGCCTCAAATGTTAATTTATACTCCATTTTTTTTCATCACTTCTTTAGCATCAATAATAATAGACCAATCATCAGAATGAAAATCATCCTTTACCGAATCAATGATTATATTAATTTCTTCACCTTTTTTGGTTATATATTTTTCTTCTTCCATAAAAAAACAATTAATTATAAATAGAATATTTTGTTTTAGACTTTCATTGGCTCCAGTCTCCTGACTAGATCCTGTTGTTAAACTCTGCTAGACAATTCTATCAATTACGATCTTTATCTTACGCAGGCATAGTTATGATTTATATTTGCACAAGAGACTCCAGTCAGGAGACTGGAGCCAACAAAAATAATTCTTTACGGAAAGACTGCAATAAATATTTAAAATCTTATTCACGACTCAGCTGTACATATGGTCTTAATACTTCAACATCAGAATGCTCTTCAATAAGCTCTTTAACTATTTCGCTTTGTGTTTTTCCTCCCTGAGCAAATCTGCCTAAAAATTCTCCGGTGATCTCACTTCTAAGTTTTGGATCAATATCAACTTTTCTTCCTTCCGTCATTTCAGCCAATTTGTCAAAATTTGACATATATATTCCTGTTTCTGTTTCTTTCTCCTGATCTTCCGGAAATATAGTTTCACTCATAATATTTAACTTAAAAAATTAAAACGCATAAAAAAACCTTTTTTATTGTCATCCCAGAATTTTTTCTGAAGCGATAGCGGAAGAAAAAATATCTGGAATCCAGTTTATCTCACTTTACAAAACTATACAAAAAATATTGTTTATTAAGATTTACTGGATTCCAGACAAATTTCTCCGCTACGTTCCGAAATTTTCCGGAATGACAAGGATGGGCTTATTTCAGAATAATATTTATTCACAATTCAAATCTACCTCGCATACTCCACCGCCCTCATCTCCCTAATCACATGCACTTTAATTTCGCCCGGATAATTCAAAGTATCCTCAATATTATCAGCAATTTTTTTGGAGAGTTTAGTTGACTCCAGATCATCAATTTTTTCAGGAGTGACAAAAACTCTTATTTCCCGCCCTGCCTGAATCGCGTAACATTTTTCAACCTCGTCAAACGCATTCGCAATATCTTCAAGCTCTTTAAGACGCTTCAGATAATTTTCCAGCGTGTCTTTTCTTGCCCCCGGACGGGAAGCGGAAATAGCATCCGCTGTTCTTATTATCACTGACTCTGTCGTTTCAAAAGGATAATCTTCGTGGTGTGATTGCATCGCTTTGATTATTTCCTCGGAAATACCGAATTTCTTCAAAATATTCCTTCCTATTTCAACATGAGTTCCTTGAATTTCATGATCAACCGCCTTTCCTATGTCATGAAGAATTCCCGCTTTTTTCGCAACAGCCACATCAGCTCCAAGCTCAGATGCAAGAGAAGCTGATAAACGCGCGACTTCAATTGAATGGATTAATACATTTTGTCCATAGCTGGTCCTAAATTTCAGCCTTCCCAGAAGCTGAATTAATTTCGGGTCAAACCCGATTATTCCCAGATCAGAAACAGCCAGCTGCCCGATTTTTTTAACAGATTTATGCACTTCTTTTTTCACTTCCTCTACAACTTCTTCAATTCTTGCAGGATGAATTCTTCCATCAGATATAAGTTTCTCCAGTGACAACTTCGCGATATATCTTCTCATCGGATCGAATCCGGAGATTACAATCATTTCAGGCGTGTCGTCAACAATAACTTCAACTCCCGTCAGCTTTTCAAGCGTTTTTATATTTCTTCCCTCGCGACCTATAACTCTTCCTTTCATTTCATCACTTGACAAACTAACAGTGGAGGTCGTTATCTCAGCAGTATGAGACCCTGAATATTTTTGTATCGCTTGAACAATTATATCATTAGCTCTTTCCTTGAGCTCATCAACTCCCTCTGTTTCAAGTTGCTTTATTTTTTTTAGGATTTCTTCCTTACTGTCTCTTTCTACTTTATCCAGAATGATCTCTCTGGCTTTTTCCTTACCCACATTAGCGATTCTTTCAAGTTTTTTTAGTTGTTCATTCTTAATGTTCCCAATCTCTTCTTTGATTTTCATAATCTGTTCTCCCTTTTTCTGTAAAGCTGCTTTTTGTTTCTCATAATCATCGGATTTTCTTTCAAGATTCTCTTCCTTTCTTATCAATCTTTGTTCATTATCTCTCAACCGCTTGCTTTTTTCCGCTTCTTCTTGTTTAGCATCTTCAAAAGTTTTTACGGCTTGTTCTTTCGCCTTTAACAATATTTCAGCAGCTTTGTCTTTCGCTTCTGAAAATATTTTTTTAACTTTTCCTTCGGCCGTTTCTACTTGTTTTTGCGCTAGAAATTGCCTTCCAAAATAGCCAATCAGCGCGCCCGAGCTAAAAACAACAAGCACGGAACCCATTATTTCCATTGTTCCCATTTTTTATTTTCTCCTAATTTGTCCAGTTGATCTCGTGTATTCTCTGGTTAATATATTGTTTTTCAACTTACGCATTTGCATATTGTATTCCCACAAAGACGGAAATCCATTATTACATTTTGTTTTTTACTATTCACTATTTACTAAATAGGATTTTCTCGCTTTTTGTCATCCCGAAGCGAAGCGAGGGATCTAAGAGCATAGCAAACACTGTAAGCAATAAAATATGGAAAGCGTGAATAATCACACTTTTAGATCACTCAGTCGCTATCGCTCCTTCGGGATGACAGATTAAAAAGAGAAAGTCCTATTATAAACCATAATCTAAAGCAAAAAATAATTTTCCTAAGAATACAAAAAAATACACTTTAATAATATCAATTGAACAAAATCAATTTAACTAATTATAAATTTATACTACCAGATACCGTAAAATTGTCAACGATTTATATTAAACCCTCTTGATAAAACATATTTATGACATTATACTTAAAAGAGAACTAAAATAATATTTAATATTTTTTCTCTCACAATTTAATATTTATCTATGATCAATCAATACATCATTAAACAACTTTATAAAAAAATCCCTTCAAAAAGGCAGAATAAATATTTTCTGAAATTAAAAAGAGAAGCTTCAAAGAGATTCGGCTTGCCGAATCCGACAAATGCGGAAGTTTTGAAAGTTTACCGAAAAATGGTAAAAAATAAAAAGATCAAGCCGAATAAAAATATTGAAGATCTTCTAATAACTAAAAATATTCGTACTTTGTCCGGTGTGGCAGTTGTGGCAGTTCTGACAAAACCATACGCTTGTCCGGGAACTTGTGTTTATTGCCCGACTGAAAAAGATATGCCGAAAAGTTATTTATCAAACGAACCGGCGGTAATGCGGGCAATTTTGACAGATTTTCATCCGTACCGACAAGTAGTAGCGAGATTAAGATCACTGGAAGCGACGGGGCACAAAACGGACAAGATTGAGCTTATTGTTATGGGCGGAACTTTTTCATATTTTCCGAAACAGTATCAAACTTGGTTCATTAAGGAGTGTTTTCGGGCATGTAATGAAATTGCAACGGTAGAGACGAGGCATTGCCTCGTCTCTACGACCCTGCAACAGCTCCAAAAAACCAATGAAAGATCCAAACATAGAATTATCGGACTCACTCTGGAAACACGCCCGGATTATATTGATGAAAAAGAAATTATCAGAATGAGAAAACTGGGCGCGACACGGGTTGAGATCGGCGTGCAAAGTATTTATGACAATGTCTTGAAATTAAACAAACGCGGACATTCTGTTGCCACAACAATCAAAGCAACAAAGTTATTAAAAGAAGCGGGATTTAAAATAAACTATCATATGATGCCAAATTTACCAGGGTCAAGTTGTCAGAAAGATCTGGCAATGTTCAAAGAATTATTTTCCAATCCTGATTTTCAGCCAGATATGCTGAAAATTTATCCGTGCGTTGTTGTAAAAAATTCTCCTATTTATAAATGGTGGAAAAGTGGTAGATACAAACCATATTCTAACCGGGAACTTATTGAATTGCTGGCTGAGATAAAAAAGATAATCCCTTATTACATCAGAATTACCCGCCTTATTCGCGACATCCCTTCCACAAGTATTGTCGCTGGAAACAAAGTTTCTAATCTACGACAAGTTTTAAAGAAAAAATCAGAAGAGGAAAATTGGCGATGTAAATGCATCAGATGCCGGGAAGTTAGAAATAATAATATTCCCTCTAACAAGAGGAGCTGGGGGGTTAAAAATTTAAAACTCTTCCGCCAAGATTATAACGCCTCAAATGGCAAAGAAATATTTCTGAGTTTTGAAGATAAAGAAAGAAAAAATCTTTATTCACTCTTAAGATTGAGAATAAACGGGATAAATTGTCCGAGAACCGAAGTTTACTCTTTAGAGTGTAATGAATTTTGGTCTAAACAAGTCAATTCAACTTACAGGTTAAAACCTGAGCTCCAACTCTCAAACCGATTTTCAAACAATCTAAGCGCTTTAAACAATGCCGCAATCATCCGTGAGGTTCACACTTATGGACAGATGATGCCAATAAGATCCAAAAACAAAAAATTCCCGCAACATATCGGACTTGGGAAAAAACTAATTCTGGAAGCGGAAAAAATCGCTTCGCAGGAATTTGGTTTAAAAAAAATCGCCGTCATCAGCGGAATTGGCGTGCGGAATTATTATCGAAAATTGGGATATAAATTGGAGAATGAGTATATGGTTAAAAAGCTATGACCGAATTGCTTTTTTGTTATTTTTTAGCACTTTGCATATTCCATCTCCAAAACCATCTCCTCTCCATTTTCTGTCTTTTTTCCCGCTCTGTTGAAAAGATTGATCTTTATATTTTCAAACCCCGTATTTTTCGCAAGAGAGAAAAGTTCTTCTTCGGAAAACTGATGCACATAGCGATTGATAATTTTCCCCTGAGTCGCTTTCCAAGGAATAAAAATGTCTCCGCTATTTTTCCCCTTAAATTTATTTTCGATATCAAATCTTTTATTTGTCCACTCGTTTAAAAGATTCCAAACAATAATTTTTATTTTCGCGTTTGGTTTTGATATTCTCATTATTTCCTTAAAGAACTTTTTGCGGATTTCCTTTGAAGGAATATGATGTAACACGGCAAAACTTATTACAAAATCAAATTCTTCATCTCCAAAAGGGAGCTCAGTCGCCTGCCCCACAAAAAATTTTACTTTTTCTTCTTCTATTTCTTTTTTATATTTTTCTCTGGAAATTTCAATAAGCTTCTCTGATATATCCAAGCCGTAATAAAAAGCGCTTTTCTTCAAAACGAAAGGGAATATCAACGCGTTGCCACAACCAATATCCAAAACCTTAGATTTTGGTTCTACGCTTTTTATCAAATTTACTTTTAACTGCGAAGCTCTGTTCCTGCTTAAATCCCATTCTTTGGCAATTAAGTTATAATCATCTCTAATTTTTTCTATAATTTTTTGCGGGTTGTTTTTGTTCATAATGTTTTAAGATTCTTGAGTTATAACCTGTCATTGCGAGGAGCCCGAGTGAGCGTAGCGAATGAGATAGCGACGCGGCAATCCCAAAATTAATATCTTTGCGCATAGTTCCATGATTGCTTCGCCATTCCGTTTCACTATCTCTCCACTTCATTCCTCGCAATAACAGTCATAGTTTATTTAAACTCCCCAATCCAATAAGTCGCGATTCCAAGAGCAACGGAAACATTCAACGACTTTTTTTGTCCGCGCATCGGAATATCAATAACATAGTCGGATCTTTTTAGCAAAGATTTTTTCACTCCTTTGCCTTCATTGCCAATAATCAAAGCCAGCGGAAATTTCGGTTTGAATTTTGTATAACTGATACTTTTTGGCGTCTGTTCAAGCGAGATAATTTGATAGCCCTCTTTTTTCAATTTATCCGCCAGCCGCCAAGATTGCTTAACATATTCCCATTCTATAAAATCCTGCGCGCCCAAAGCCACTTTGGAAATTTTTCTCTCCGCCTTTGGAACATCTGGATGTCCGGTTATCCCACATAAATAAATTTTGTCTATCCCCGCTCCGTCCGCCGTTCTAAAAACAGAGCCGACATTATGCAGACTCCTAATACTATCGCAGATGACAATAAATTTTTTCATTATTGGTAAAATTATTTTTAGTTGTTGGCTCCATGACTCCTTAACTGGATCCTTTTATTAAAATTCCTGTCATTCCGACTGGAGCGAATGAGATACAAATAAGCGGACGGAGGAATCGCTCTAAAAATGGATAATTTAAATATTATCTTTGATGCGATTAAGAGGGATCCCTCGGCTCCTATCGTCGCTCGGGATGATAAATTAAAATATAGTTTTTTATTATTTTCAAAACATCAGAAACGGATTGCAAATCCGCTCCCACATAAATAATACTTACCCGACAGAATATGTTCTATCTCCCCATCTTCATCTCATCCATCTGCTTCGCGATATCAACTACAATATCCATCGCGATTTTGAGAAAATCGGTATTTTTAGCAACTTTATAATTTAATTTCTCAAAAATAATTTTTCCTCTATCTTTAATATGAAATTTGGAAGGTGCTTGAATTTTAAATACCGTATAATCATTAAAACATTTATTTTTTAAAAGAAGCTTAAATTTCTGTTCAATTTTATTATTAAGCGCTAAATTATTTCTACTCTTTATGCTAAAACTATTTTCAAAATCACTGGAATTTATATTTGATTTTCTCTTTAAGCCAAAAAATGATTCTTTTTGCTTTAAAACAAAATATGATTTAGGAATAAGTATTTGTTTTGACACATCATAAAAACTGGTTTCAATATCTATTGTAAATGATTTTTTTTGGTATGGCATATTCATTAAATAAACAAGTTTTTACTAATACTTCCTTATTATTATAAACACCCTTTAGATTCCTCCATTTGTCTTTTTTAAAATTTGTCATACGAATTATATTATTTATTATTGATTCTTTATAACGATTTGCCTTTTTATTATGCCATGCCCCAGCCAAAAATATTATTACGACAACAAACACAGACAATAAATAAGTCAAAATTATTTCATCCATAATATTTATTTTAACAATTTAAAGCTTTAAAAAAGCTCTCTTCAACCACTCCACCACTTCCCCAATCTTAACCCTCTCCTGCTCCATCGTATCTCTATCCCTAATCGTCACCGCATTATCTTCCAAACTTTCAAAATCAACCGTTACACAATATGGCGTGCCAATTTCATCCTGCCTTCTATATCTCTTTCCGATACTTTGAGACTCATCGTATTGACAGACAAATTCAGTCTTAACCAAATCAAAAACTTCTTTTGCTTTTTTACTCAGATTTTCTTTTTTAGATAAAGGCAAAATCGCCACTTTGACCGGCGCGATATTTTTGTTGAATTTCATTACGACGCGCGTTTCCGTTTTGCCATTTGCCGTCGGCGCTTCTTCTTCGCAATAGGCATCAACCATCACCGCTAAAAAACTTCTATCTACACCAAAAGTCGGTTCAATAACATGGGGAATATATTTTTTATTATCTTCTGTGTCAAAATATTCCATATTTTGCTTGCTGTGTTTTTGATGCTGAGTTAGATCAAAATTACCGCGATAAGCCAGTCCGTAAAGCTCTTTTGTGCCAAACGGAAAATTGTATTCTATGTCAATTGTCTTTTTGGAATAGTGCGACAGCTCTTCCTTGTCGTGCTCGCGAATACTGTAATTTTCTTTTTTAATACCAAGATAATCCAGCCATTTAATCATCTCATTCTGCCAATAATCAAACTGCTCCTGCCAATTTTCTTCCTTAATAAAATACTCAAGCTCCATCTGTTCAAATTCTATTGTTCGAAAAATAAAATTCCCGGGAGTTATCTCGTTGCGAAACGATTTGCCGATTTGCGCAATGCCGAAGGGAATTTTTTTGTGCGTGGAACTCAAAACATTCTTGAAATCAACAAACATTGCCTGCGCTGTTTCGGGACGAAGATAGATAATCGCGTTATCTTCTTCCACAACTCCTTGGAAAGTTTTAAACATTAGATTGAATTTTCGCGCTTCCGTAAAATCGCTTTTGCCACAAGAAGGACATTTTAGTTTATTCTTCTTGATTATTTCAGTTATTTCTTCCAGTGATTTGCCTTCAACTTTAATATCTAGGTTATCTTCTACTAAGTGATCCGCTCGCAGTCTCGCTCGACAGCTTTTACAATCTACCAAAGCGTCGTTAAATCCCGCCGTATGTCCAGACGCTTTCCAGATATCAGAGTTCATCAAAATCGCCGCGTCCAAACCAACGACATCTTCTCTGTTTTGCGCAAACATTCTCCACCACGCTTGCTTGATGTTATTTTTCAACTCCACGCCAACTGGTCCGTAGTCCCAAGTATTCGCCAGTCCGCCATAAATTTCCGAACCTGAAAAAATAAAGCCCCGTCGCTTGGCAAGCGAGGTAATTTTGTCCATTAGATTTTCTTTTTCTTTTGTCATAAATATTTTTTATTGATGATTTTATTTTAACACGGGATTTTTTAGTGTAAATAAAAAAACAAATTCTATTATTGTCATTCCCGCGAAGGCGGGAATCCAGATGAAATTTCATCAATCACTATTTTTAAAATAATAATATTGCAAACAAATTAGCAATAACATTTTTGGTATTTTAATTATTATAATAATATTCTAAAAACTGAAGATATTGCGTCTAGATTCCTGCCTTCGCAGGAATGACAAGAAATTAATTCTAATCCTCTTCTTTCTCAATCTTATATCCCTTTCCTTTCGCATAGACACTTTGGACCATCCCGATCATTATCAGAAAACTAATAAGTGAACTTCCGCCATAACTTATGAAAGGAAGAGGAATTCCTGTTACTGGCATAATTCCCATATTCATTCCAATGTTTACAACCATATGAAACATAATCATAAATGAAGCTCCCAAAACAATCAACTTACCAAAATTATCCTGTGTTTCGGATGCAATTTTAAAAATACGATGAAAAATAATTCCAAATAACCCCAGCAAAAAAATAATTCCGATAAAACCCATTTCTTCAGCAATAACCGCAAAAATAAAGTCAGTATGTTTTTCTGGTAAAAAATTCAGTTGGCTCTGCGATCCATGTCCAAGCCCCTTACCCCAAATATTCCCAGACCCGACGGCAACGGTTGACTGGATAACATTATATCCGTAACCTAACGGATCCGATTGCGGATTTACGAAAGTAATAATTCTATCTTTTTGATAATCTTTTAAAGCATAGCTCCAACTCCCGGCAAATAACACCAAACCAAAAAACAAGATCAACGCTATATATTTTTTATTTATTCCCGATACAAAAAGCAAAGAGAGCCAAATAAAAGACAGCACCAAGGCACTGCCAAAATCCGGCTGAAGAAGAATAAGGATAATGGGCAAAGATATATATATTCCCGAAATAACCACTTTTTTAAAATCATCTAAATAGCTTGCTGTTTTTGACAGATATTTGGCCATTACAATTATTGCTATTATTTTTACAAATTCAGATGGCTGAAAATTAAAAAGACCGAGATTAAACCAGCCCGTAGTTCCTCTTATTGAGATTCCGAAAAATAAAACAGCGACCAATATAAAACAAGCGGCAATATAAAACAGGCCCGTATAATTCTTTAATGCCCTATAATCAAAAAAACTTATACTTATCATTAGAACAACACCAATAATAGAAAAAATAAATTGCTTTTTGAAATTTAAAAAATCAGTTCCGACAGAACTGTATGAAGTGCTAAAAATTGTTATCAGCCCCAGCAGAATCAGAACGATAGTAGCAATAAATAATGTCGTATCTAATTTACCAAGAAAATAAAACTTCATTACAAATAGCTAGTATTAAATAGCTAGTATTAAGCTCTGTCTTAATTTCGCTTGATACTAGCTACTTAATACTTAACTTATCTCGGAGTTATATATTTTTCTCCGGTTACCCTCTTTTTCATAAAATTATCCATATTGAAAACATTAGTCTGCGCGTCAAAATCAGCATAATCAACATTTTCAGGAAACGGATTTTTCCAACGAATTTCAAATTGCCATCCGCTGTTTGCTTCAAGCGTCCATTGATCTGTTCTGCCAACGGCAATCGGCTCATTGTCTTCGTTAAATAAAATAACGCTTATGTCAATATAAAAGAAACTATGTTTGGAAATATTTTCAGTTACTCCTGACGCATAATAAAATTCCTCTTGATTGTCAACAAATCCATATTTTTTGTCACGAATTTTTATTATTTCAGCATTCAATTCCGGAAGGTCTCTTAGGTCTCTTACTTCATTCCAATTAAAATTAGACAGAACCAATTCAACTCTTTCAATATTCTCGCTTGTCTCAAAATCATTTTCAATTACATACCTTTTTCCCTTATTTTCCAGAAAACCCTTTGGCATAATATATGTTTGATTTTTTATAGAGTCAATAACTACACCTTGTTTATTGTAGATAATAAATTCATAGTCCAGAAGAGAAAGTCCCCAATGCTCATTGTTATTTGATAATTTAGCG
>Ga0164318_10001725_pt1 | contig 19748 bp, 10 predicted proteins | sample GuaBasSedimGuay9_FD_113734 | JGI IMG/M metagenome (GOLD analysis project Ga0164318, IMG submission 113734) | Subseafloor sediment microbial communities from Guaymas Basin, Gulf of California, Mexico - Guay9, Core 4571-4, 0-3 cm | ecosystem: Environmental > Aquatic > Marine > Hydrothermal vents... | reverse complement strand
TCAAAGCGATGATTGCATATAAGGCAGAAGAATTGGGTATTGATGTTATTTTTACCGAAGAATCATATACATCTAAATCAAGTCATTTAGACAATGACCCATTGCCAGTTTATACAGAAGGTGAATCGTTTATGTTTACTGGTAAGCGTATTAGCAGAGGCTTGTACCGATGGTCTAAGGGTATTATCAATGCCGATTTGAATGGGGCGATAGGTATCATTAAAAAAGTAGTTCCAGAAGCTCTTGATTTACTTATAGAGATACGGAATAGAGGTGCTGGGTTCGCACCATTTAAGATTGTGAATACATTTTAATAAAATTTTTTCATATATTTTAATAAAGGTTAATGTTAATCGAACCTGGTATCACAAATGAAATCTCAAAAAAGAAATGATAAGGAGTACAATTTCTGCTCGAAGCGAGAGTAGAAGTTGATCACTCCAATCAAACAGAAGCAAAATAAATTTGGAACTAAAGCAAAATAAATTTTGCACTCCAAGCAAAATAAATCGATAATGATGAATGATTCAATGATGAATTGTTTAATTCATTTTTCATTCATCATTCTTACATTTTACCCCATTTCAAGTTGTCGATTTGTTTCTTCAATTCCAAATTCTTGGTTTCTAATTCGATGTTTTTCGCTTCAAGTTGTTTTTGTAAATGACTGATTTGTAACTGCGTATTGATCCGTACTAAGACTTCTTCGTGCTGAAAAGGCTTGGTGATGTAATCTACTGCGCCTAATTGAAACCCTTTGATTTTATCGACGGCATCCGTTAAGGCTGTCATAAAAATAATCGGAATGTTTTGAGTTTGGGGATCGGCTTTCATTCGTTGACAGGTTTCAAAACCATCTATGCCGGGCATCATCACATCTAACAAAATTAAATGGGGTTTCTCATGTTGAATCATTTGTAAAGCTTGTTCGCCATTTTTTGCGAGTGAGACTTTAAAGTTATTTTTCGTTAAAAAATGGGACAAGATACGCGCATTGAAATCGGTATCTTCGACGACTAGGATAGTCGGTGAGCTGGGTATCCTCAGACTTAAAATTTTCTGACAGCGTTGCAAATAAACACAGGCCGCTTCATCGCTGTCGTTGAGGTGTACAATGTTTTCAAAAAACGCTTGTGCTTCTTGGTAGGCATCATCATGATACAGTACAAAACCTTCTTCAAACTGTTCGCGACTTTGATCTTTCAATGTCAGCATTTCAGGTGGTTCTGCATCATAAATTTCGTAAACGGTGACGATTTCCGATTTGCCTTTGACTTTGACGGCATCAATCACGCGAACATGATATTCCAATGGAACGGCTAGTTTCCGATAAGTGTGTTCGGTAATTAACAAGGCTGTGCCGTAGGTTTTTGTTAAGCCTTCTACACGAGAGGCTAAATTAACGGCATCGGCAATCACGGTGGTATCCATGCGATTTTGCCCGCCGACGGTACCTAGCATTAAATGCCCTGTGTTGATGCCAATGCCTATTCGCATGGGTTTGAAACCGCTACGTTGTAGCAATTTATTATATTGTGTGAGCCTTTTGAGCATGGCAATGCCTGCACGCACGGCATCATCGGCGCTGGTTGGAAACAGGGCCATGATGGCATCGCCAATATATTTGTCAATAATGCCATGATGTTCAATAATAATGGGTTCCATTTGACCCAAGTAGGCGTTGATAAATTCAAAAATCTCCTTGGGTGTCATCTTTTCTGAGATAGAGGTAAATTCCCGAATGTCGCAAAATAAGATGCTCACTTCTTTTTCAACTTGGTCCCCTAAACTGACATCCAGAATGCTTTTTTTGTCTAACAGGCTGAGAAATTCACGCGGTACAAAGCGTTCATAGGCTTGATTGAGTTGGAACAGTTCTTGGGTAAACTTTTCTCGCTCTTCCATAGCCTGTTTGCGTTCTGTGATATCTTGGAAGACGGTAATGGCAAAGACAATCTTGCCTTGTTCATCAAAAATGGGGGTGCCCCAAGATTCAATGGGAATGATTTTGTCAGCTTGATGGATTTCGATATCATCGGCGGTAGTCGTTTCGCCTATCATGGCTCGCACAAATGGCAGTTTGTTAAAGGGATAACGTTGATTGGTTCCTGCCATGTAAATTTGATAGACTTCTGTGAATTGCTCAACATTTACATTTTCTATCAGCCCTTTTCCAAAAATCTGTTGTGCCCTTTGATTGATATAGTGGGGTTGACCTTGATCATCCAGTACAGCTACGCCAACTGGAACGGCTTCTAGGAATTGTCTGAGTCTTTCTTCATTTTCTTTGGCAAGCTGTAAAGCTTCTTCTTTCAGTTGCAGGATGTGAAGATGGGTTTTTATACGGGCAAGCAGCTCATCTTTGGAAACGGGTTTCGTTAGGTAATCATTAGCGCCAATTTCTAATCCAACCACTAAGTCGGCAACTTGATTTTTGGCCGTTAAGAGTATGATGGGCAGTTCATCTGCTTGCCAAGTTTCCCGAATTTTTCGTGTGACATCATAGCCGGTTTTATGCGGCATCATAATATCCAGTAGGATCAAATCAGGCTTTTGCCCTTTTTCGAGCAGCGATAAAACTTCTACCCCTGAAGAGGCTTGATAAAGGGTATAGTTTTGTAGTGATAGAAAGTTGACCAGAACTTGCCGGTTGACGGGTTCATCATCGACAATCCAAATGCTGTACTCGCCTTGCGGTAGCGTTATTTTTTGAGCGGTTATAGCGGTTTCCGACTCTGATGAAATATCGGTAGGGCTCACGGGGATAGTCTGTTCTGGAATCACTTCTCTTTCTGAAGCTTGACTGGCAGAAGTCGATTGAGAATCGGCTAAGGAGGACAAAGTCGATGGAGATGAGTGTATTGCTTCAACTTGACTCTCTTCGACAGACGTATCAGAAATCGGTAAAATCGGTAAGGTAAAAATAAACTGTGAGCCAACACCTATTTGTGATTGAACCTGCATTTGACCGCCATGCAGTTTGACGAGCTGTTGAGTGACTGCCAGTCCTAAACCGGTACCGCCATAGACGCGCGATGTGGAACCATCGCCCTGTTCAAAGGCTTCAAAGATGCGGTCAAGTTTTTCTTCTGCAATACCGATGCCTGTGTCGGAAACGGTGAGAGCGAGGTGCGAATTGTGAAGCTGTTCTGAATGGGTTTCCTCGTTTTCCTTTGGGGCGAGGCAGGTTATCATTTCGGCTGATATCGTGATCGTGCCGCTGTCAGTAAATTTAATCGCGTTACCGACTAGATTGTATAGAATCTGTTGGATACGATTTTCATCAGCATTAATGGGCGGTAAATCGGCAGGTATGGTATTGATGAGTTCCAGTTGTTTGTGGCCGATGAGGGGTTGGCTGAGTGCTAAAACGACATCAGCAATTGTCCACATATCAATCGTTTGCAGTTGTAAATCAAATTCTTTCTTTTTTAATTTAGAATAATCAAGGATATCATTGACTAGGTTAGTGAGACGTCGCCCACTGGATACAATCATGGCTAGATTTGATTGTAACTGTTGCGTAATATTTCCTGCGGCTCCATCAATCAGGGATTCTGCAATGCCGACGATGCCATTAAGCGGTGTTCGCAATTCATGGGAGGTGTTGGCTAAAAATTCATCTTTGAGTCTATCGGCTTCTTTTAGTTGGGCTGCAATTTCCTTTTCACGTTCTAATTCTAGTTGCTTTTCTCTGAGTTGACGTTTTTGGGCCCGAATATAAGTCACTATGATCGTTAAAATCGTGATGACGTATAAGGTATAGGCCCACCAAGTTTTCCAAGGGGGGGGTAGGATGGTGATTTGGATCGCAGTGCCTTTTTCATTCCAAACGCCGTCGTTATTGCTACCTTTGACGCGAAAAGTATAGGTGCCGTGGGGAACACTGGTGTAGTAAGCCTGACGACGGGTGCCGGCTTCATTCCAATCCGTTTCTAGGCCTTCTAGTCGATAGGCATATTGATTTTTGCTTGATTCTAAAAAATTTAAGACGGCAAATTCAAATGAAAAGAAGGATTGTTTATAAGACAGGGTGATGTCTTGAGTCATGCTAATCTGTTGTTGTAGGGGCGAACTCTCGCCTATGTTGATAGACTGATTGAAAATTTTAAAATCGGTTACGACGACAGGTGGAATATAGGGGTTATCTGTGATCCGTTCTGGATAAAACGCATTAAAGCCGTTGATGCCCCCAAAAAATAATTCACCACGATTACTTTTATGGTAGGCAGCCCGAAATTCATTGCTTTGTAATCCATCTAGTACGTCATAATTTCTAAAGCTTTTGGTTTGAGGATTGAATTTGGATACGCCTTTATTGGTACTGAGCCACAGGTTGCCCTGCTTATCTTCCAAAATGCCATAAACGACATCATTAGCCAGGCCGTCTTTTTCGCGGTAATGGGTGAACGTTTCTGTTTTTCGGTCAAATTGGTTTAAGCCTCCACCCAAGGTGGCAATCCATAATCGGCCAGATTGATCTTCATAAATGGCAGAGACTTCGTTATAACTGAGTGTGTCATCATTTGCAGAGTCATACAGATAACGTACGAATTTGTTTTTTTTTCTATCAAACTGATTCAAGCCGCCTGTCTGAGTACCGATCCATAACATGCCCTGCTTATCTTCATAAATAGATAAGATGCTGTTATCACTCAAGCTATTGGGATTATCAACTTCGTGATGGTAATGGACAAATTGATTGAGATCGCGGTCAAATCGGTTCAGGCCGTTTCGCGTACCAATCCAGAGTGCGCCACTGTTGTCTTCATAAAGGGTTCTGACTTGGTTATTACTCAAACTCAGTCGATTTTTTGGATCGTGAACGTAATGCATGAATTGATCTTGTTGGCGATCATATTGATTTAAACCGCCACCGTAGGTGCCAATCCACAAGGTGCCAGTCCGATCTTCGTAAATGGACCAGATTTCGTTATGACTTAAACTGTCTGGATTTTGCGGATCATTAAAATAATGTGTGACTTTCTTTCGACTTGGGTCAAATTTATTGAGCCCGGCAAAGGTGCCAACCCACAACATACCCGTCTGATCTTCATAAATGGAGGAAACGAGGTTATCACTCAAACGGTTAGCATTTTGCGGTTCGTGAAAATAATGCTTAAACTTGTCGCGCCGACGGTCAAATTTATTCAGGCCGCCCCCATCTGTGCCAATCCAGAGTGCGCCCGCTCTATCTTCATATAGTGACATCACGTAGTCATTACTCAAGCTATGAGGATTTTGCGGATCATGTCGGTAATGGATAAATTGGTTTTGCTCACGATCAAATTGGTTCAGGCCATCATCGGTACCAATCCACAATACGCCGGTGCTATCTTCATAAATGGCCCAGACAACGTTATGACTCAAACTGTTAGGATTGAGCGGATTGTGCAGGTAATGCACAAATTGTTTGCGCTCGCGATCAAACTGATTGAGGCCACCGCCTTCAGTGCCAATCCATAAAGTATTTGTGCTGTCTTCGTAGATAAAAGTGATTTTATTGTGACTTAAACTATTTGGATTGAGGGGATCATGTTGATAACGCACAAATTGGTTTTGTTCGCGATCAAACTGGTTCAAACCATGGCTATCTGCGCCAACCCACAAGGTGCCTGTGCTATCTTCATCAATTCGCCAAACGGCGTTACTACTCAAGCTATTCTGATTTTGTGGATCATTTTGATAATGCACAAATTGATTTTGTTGACGATCAAAGCGATTCAGGCCGCCATCGTAGGTGCTAATCCACAAAGCGCCTTTTGAATCTTCATAAATACCGAGTATCACATCACTACTGAGGCTGTGGGGATTGTTAGGATCATGTTGGTAATGCACAAATTGATCTTGTTGGCGATCATATTGATTCAAACCGCCACCATCTGTACCAACCCAGAGTGTTCCCGCCCGATCCTCGAAAATGGATAAGATAAAATTGTTGCTTAAACTATGAGGTTTTTCTGGATTATGCCGATAATGCGTAAAGGTATAACCGTCATATTTATTAAGCCCATCTTGTGTCGCAAACCACATAAACCCATATTGATCTTGTAGAATGGCATAAACTGTATTTTGAGAGAGCCCCTCTTCGATATGTTCAAATTTAATCTCTTGCTTTTGAGCAGATACGGGGAGAGATAAGCTCAGTAGTAATAAAAGAAAAAAGCGGATATTTTTTTGAGATTGCTTCATGTTATCAGTTATCAGTTATCAGTTATCAGTTATTTTATTTTTCTTAAAACTAAAAACAGGCATGAATAGTGACTGTTCATTAGTTTTGTTCAAAATCAAGGTTTCGCGGCAAAACTTTTGCATGAAAAAATAAACGCAAAAAACGCAAAAGACGCAAAAGAACGCTATAGTGATAGCCATTAAAATCATCAGTGTTAATCATCATAATTATGATAATCAGTGTTCGATTTTTTGTCATCAAATCATTCACATTATAATGCGCCACTTTTTAAAGCGGTATACATACTATAATGAGATTGATTATGTGAAATTTCAAAATTTGTACCAACTGCTCTTATATGAGTCATTTATCAAAAGTCACAATTTGTATTGAATTGATTAATGGGTTTTATTTTTCGAGAAAGGTTTATATATAAGACACAGCGCGATTTTCGTTCCAAATTCATTTTCGCGAAGCTCTTTTCGTTCCAAATTCATTTTGCTTTCAGCGCGATTTTCGTGCAAAAAAATATTTAAAATGCACGATTTGCGCGTTTAAATTTGCAATTTGCAATTCAACATTGAACGTGATGAATTTTTCAAAACATTCGCTATAATATTAAATTGTAATCAGTTATGTTTAATTAATGGTTAAATTGAGTATTGTTATTAATCGGGCAACCACAAGGGATTGCCCCTACGAACCGTCTTATTATAGGAGAAAACTGATGAAGTTATTACCACGCACCACTCTCTATCTAGCACTGGGTTTGAGCAGTGCAATCGCATCGGCAGAAGCTACAATGATTAATAATCAATGTACCCCTTCGGGTTTTTACCAAAATGATGCAGAGTGCTTCATAAAGGTTAGGCCACGCAGACGGGGTGAAGAGGAGACAAACACCTCAACCCCATCTAGCGCGTGGGCACTTGATGTGACAAAAAGCGGTGTTTTTTGTTATCGCACCTTAAACGAGGTGAAGTTATGGCGGCCTGATGCAAGCGAAGCCGCTGATTTGTCAATAAAAGAGCCTGCCACTCAACAAGAACTGGTTAAAGTGCCTTTCCGTAGCAAGAGAAACGAAAAAGCTTGGCCATATCTGATAATCAACCAACCAGGGGAATATCAGATGACATTGGCTTACGGCGAACCGATAACCATCACTATGCACCTAATCCCGAGTTATGTGGCAGATGAAGTCACTTGGATGGAAAACAACGGTTGTACACAACAGGCAAACAAACTTCGGCAGGAAAATCAAAGAGTTAGTGCTTTGTCGATTTAGAGACTTTTTAGAATGTTTGTAGAGACGCGATGCTCGCGTCTCTACAGGCTACACAATATTCGATGTATCGTAGAGACGCGATGCTCGCGTCTCATCGCGTCTCATCGCGAAGCGTTTCTATCAAAAGCGTTTGCTAGGTGGTTTTGTACCAAAGAGACGCGAGCATCGCGTCTCTACAGGCGACACAATATTAGATCGTAGAGACGCTATTGCGAAGCGTCTCTTGCCTCGCGTTTCTATCAAAAGCGTTTGCTAGGTGGTTTTGTACCAAAGAGACGCTTCGCGATGAGACGCGATGAGACGCGAGCATCGCGTCTCTACAGGCGACACAATAATCATTGATAATTTGAAACAACATGACTCCATTTTTTAAAGGCCATCAAGCCTATCCCCTTATTCCTTTCATTTCCATTCTGTGCATCTGGTTAGGCTGTTTCAATACTTTACAAGCTGAACCTTTTACCGATGCAAAACAAGCTTTTCAATCTGGCCATTATGAACAAGCTATTGAACAGTGGCAATCCGCGCGCACAACAGATACAAACCAGCGTGTAGAAACTTGGCTCGGCCTCGCGGCCGCTTACCGATATCTTGGATTGTATGATCAAGCCTTGCGAACCCTCAATACGGCATTACCCCAAGTGCGTAAAAATCCTGCCCATCATGCCTTAGTTCTAAATGAATTGAGTCAGTTGTATCAATATGATAGGCAGCTTGAAAAAGCGATACAAACGGCTGAACAAGCTGTTGCGTTGGCTGACAAAAGCAAAGAGTCATTCATATTGGCTCAAGTTTTACGTCAATGGGGAAAGGTAGTCAGTGCAGAAGATGATTATGAAGAAGCTTTAGACAGTTACACTGAAGCACTGAATTTACTCAGTTCATCAGGCCCGATATCAAAAAGGCCCGTTTCAAAACAGGCTGTTCAAGAATTGCAAGGAAAATTACTGATCAATCAAGCTCAAATTCGTTTTTTGTTAGACTTAGATAATGCTTATCAATATCCAGATAAAATGAAGGCTTTTAATGCCAGTATCACGGCATTGGATAAGGCTTTAAGTGCGACGCACAACTGGCCGGATGCGTATAGTGAAGCCTTTGGGCTGATTGCTTTAGCTCAATTGGCGCAAGAAATTCAAGCACAGTTTGATAAACCTTTCCTGAATCTTCAAGCTTATCAAGCATTGAACCAAGCATTGAAGGTGGCAGAACGCATAGATAATACCCAAGCTAAAACATACGCTTACGGCCAAATGGGGCTGTTATATGAGCAAGCGCAGCGTTATCAGGAAGCTTTAGTGCTAACGCGACGCGCCTTGTTTTGGGCCCAACAAATCCATGAACAACAGCTTTTGTATCGTTGGCAATGGCAGACGGCGCGTATTTTCAAGAGTTTGGGCGATTATGAGGCTGCGATAGTCGCCTTACGGGAAGCGGTGAATATTATCAACAACCAGTTTGTTCGTGAACAAATCGTCAAGATGGGTTACCATCTGAAAACGTTTCGTGAACAAGTGGCACCGGTTTATTTTGAATTAGCTGATTTGTTGTTGCAACAGGCAGCGACAACGCGGATAGCTTCTGTACGTCATCAGAAGGTGCAAGAAGCGCGGGAAAGCATAGAAGGGTTTAAAACCGCTGAATTGCAAGATTATTTTCAGAATGAATGTATAACATTCCAAACAGAATGTACCCCTTTAAAAGACGCACTGGATGCCCACACAGCGATATTGTATCCCATAGTGCTTTCAGAACGACTGGAATTACTGCTCACGCTACCGTATGTCGATAACCTCAAACAAATCACGGTGCCTGTTAGTGAGGAAACACTGCGTAGAGAGATTGCATTGTTTTTATCATCACTGCGTAAACACCCTCTTTCTTATGGCGCACGCGCTGATGAGGATGAGGATGAGGAGGAAGAAGCCGACTGTGCGCCTTCATCATGGAAGAATATCCCTTTAACTGATCAGGAATCAACTCGTGCCCAAGCGTTTTTGAAACCGGCTAAAAAATTGTATGGTTGGTTAATTCAACCGCTGAAAGCGAAACTGACTCAACATCAGATCAACACCTTGATTATCGTTCCAGAAGGCGTATTGCGTACCCTCCCTTTTTCAGCCCTGCATGATGGACAGGATTTTATCATTCAGGATTACGCTTTAGCCACAGCACCCAGTTTATGCCTAAGTGGTTTGAAAAAGCGACAATGGGATGTGAGTAATATCTTAGTCAGCGGCCTTTCTGAATCGGTACAGGGATTTTCTTCTTTACCGTGTGCCGAGTATGAAAAAGATACCCTACAAAAGTTATATGGTTTGTATAATGACAGTCATATTCCCTTGTTTAATGAAACCTTTACCTACCCCAATATGCAAAAAAACATTCATGATACCCAATATTCTATCGTGCATATTGCGTCTCATGGGCAATTCAAATCGAATTTGGATAAGACGTTTTTGTTAACGTATGATGATAAATTAAGCCTAGATAGACTGGAAAAGCTGATACGACGTAGCACCTCGCAACAAAAGCAGGTTGAATTACTCACCTTGAGTGCGTGTGAAACGGCGGTAGGTAATGATCGTGCGGCATTGGGATTAGCGGGTGTGGCATTGAAAGCGGGCGCTAAAAGTGCTTTAGCGAGTTTATGGAAAGTCGATGATGCTGCAACACCTTCAATCGTGATTGAATTTTATAAACAATTGGCAAATCAAAGGTTTAGTAAAGCACAGGCCTTACAAAAGGCCCAGAAAATGATGCTCAACGATAGAAAATACCGTCAATTTCGACATCCTTATTATTGGTCAGCCTTTTTATTGATTGGAAATTGGTTGTAGGGTTTATCTGAAAGGGCGAACACGCAAGGGCAGTTCGCCCTTTTTTGCGTTTTTATTCTCACGCAAAGCCGCTAAGCCGCTAAGAACAGAAGCTTCGCTGAAAGCACATTTGCGTCTTTGCGTCTTTGCGTGAAATTGGTTTTAGCTTGCCCACCATGCTCTCCTAAAATCCTTCCCGATATCGCCGTAACCACATTTCTAATAACGGTACTCGCAATTTCCAGTTTTTGCCATCATCAGAAATGATATAGCCGTAATCTTCGAGTTTCAATCTGCTCTTTTTGTCTGTAAGGGGTTGATTATCAAGGATTTCCTCGATTGTGCTCTGGCATTGCTGTTGGGAACAAAATTCTGTCCAGAAGGTGTTTAGGGCGTTAGTGCCGCGTTGCACAATTTTTTGCGTGATAACGTGTTCTAAATCGGCCAGCGTCATGTCTTTGCGGCCTTCGGTATTGGCAATGTTGACCAGATAGCGACAGAGCATTTGTAATAGGGCCGGATGCCCTTGAGTGACTGTCCACATATGTTCAATCACTGCGCTTGGGTAATGCAAATCGACGGGTTCGGTAATCAGGCGCGTTGCGTCTTCATGGCATAGGTAATCGACTTTTAGTGGCATGGCGTGAATAAAACAGCGATCCCAATTGGGTTCTTTGAGATCAGCGAATTGGGCGGCTCCCACAAATAGGAATACGATTTGATTTTGCTGTTGGGAGAAACTCCGCATGGCTTCTAACAGCATTTTGCCTTGTTTTGGTTCAGTCATAAAGATGCGTTCATGCAGGGCTTCGTATTCGTCAAAAGCGAGTATGATTTTTTCGTCATGTTGGTGACTGAGCGTTTCTAAGTGGCGCTGCATTTTGCTCCAAGCTTCTAGCCAATTGTCGGTGGGTTGCCAGTCGATGTCGGCTGTTTTCCAAGTCTTGTTCAAGCGTTGCTGTAAGTCTTTTAACCAGTTAGGTAGACTATTGACGTTGCTACTTTGGCAGTCTTGATAAATCACTCTAAAACGGCTGCCTAACAGTCGGGGTAAGAATTTGAGTAGGCTGCTTTTGCCCACCCGACGTTGTCCATAACAGAGAAACAGTGGCATGGTACGGGCGGTGAGGATGTGTTGCTTCAATTCTTCTTTAATATCGGCTCTGCCGAAGAAGATATTGTGGTCGTTTTCGGGGTTTAAAATGTCGCCAAAACGGTAAATATTGGGGGTAATGGGTTCTTGGCTCTGTGCGTCTTGAATCAGTAGGGCCAGTTTTTCTTTGGCTGCGGTTTGCCAGTGATCAACGGCCGGGAGGTAGTAGTGATGCCAGCGAGAGGGTTCACCTAAGGTTAAGTTTCTAAAGTCTTTAAGTTGTGTGCAGAAGGTTTCAAACTGATCCTTTTTTAGAGTGATCTGATGTTCCTCTTCGTAAGCAACGAATTGCCTTTTGAGTTTATCAATCTGATTAAGCCACGATTTGGAGGGAGTCAAGTCTGGTGTTTCTTGAATCAGGGGCGGGGGCAACAAGCCTTGTTTTTGTAAAGGATGATGTTGCCAGTTGCCAGCAGTGGCCGCGTGAGCGATGTGCATAGCCAGTTGTTTTTGTAATGGGCGGTATTCTTGGAGAAAGTTGACCAAAGCGAGGCCTGTTTTTGGGTCTTGTTGCGCTTGGGTTGTCAGTTTACGAGTCATGCCCCAAATCTGTAGCCAAATCACACCATCGCCAATGTACGGGTTGTTGGTTAAACTGACGTTAATTAGCGATTTTAGAAAATGCGAAGGGTAGAGCCAAAGGCGGAAATAATTGAGATAGAAAAAGATCGGAAATGCTAAACCGAATGCTAAACCGAATGCTAAACCTAATGCTAAACCGAATGCTAAACCTAATGCTAAACCTAATGCTAAACCGAATGCTAAACCTCCGGCTAAACTTCCGGCTAAACCTCCGGCTAAACCGAATGCTAAACCTCTTGCTAAACCGACTGCTAAACCTCCGGCTAAACCGAATGCTAAACCTCCGGCTAAACCGAATGCTAAACCTCCGGCTAAACCGAATGCTAAACCGAATGCTAAACCGAATGCTAAAGCGAATGCTAAACCGACTGCTAAACCGACTGCTAAACCGTCTGCTAAATCTTTCAAACTTCTATAATCATCAAAACGGGCAAAAAAGTGAGCTTTTTCCCACCATGTTGAATAGGTTTGCCATTGTTGGACAAAAAGTTCGTTGGTATCTCTATTTTCTGGAGCATCCGGCGGAAAAATTAACGGTAAATCAAAATAGGCAATAATAATTACGCTAATCGCATAAAGCACCAACGTCAACGGAATAATGACGATAAAGAAATTGACGACAATCGCTTTTAAAACTATCCATAATGTTCTGATTTTACTTAATGTTTTTTCATACCGCTCAAGTAAAATCGGTTCAAAAATGAACCATTGCAAAAGTTGCAGACTGTTTTTGGGGGTAGTGGGTTTGTTAAATGGATTGGGCATTGTTTTCGTCTTTAGTTAATATTGCAAAGTGAGTACAACGGATGACGTGGATAAACGGATTAAAATCCTAGCGTATTTTTCAGTGATTAATAATTCGATAGCCGTTAGAATAATTCGTTTATCCTCGTAATTAGCTCAGCTTTCCGGTACTAATCCGTTTATCCACGTCATCCGTTGTACTTTTTCAGTGATTAATAATTCGTTTATCCTCGTAATTAGCTCAGCTTTCCGGTACTAATCCGTTTATCCACGTCATCCGTTGTACTCATTGATTTAGCATTTGTACTCAAGCCTTATTCGTTGTACTCATTCCTTACGTTTTTTATATTCACTGATTTTCTCCATCAAAACAATCGGCCATTCTAAAAATACCGTCTTTAAAATATCGTATCCCATGCTAAACAAATGCTTCATTTTGAAAATGCTTAAACTTTTACCAGCAGCCTCAACCACTTTTTGGGCACGATACTCAGCTTGTTTGGATTGCCGTTTATATCGCTTCTGCCAATCTTTCAATTGCTGAATAAAACGCGCCATATCATCCCAAGACTCAACAGAATGACGCAACTGCCGCGACAAATAATCCAACAGCGCATAATCATAACCCAACTCTTGATGTTGCCCTTGTTCCAACAAATGAGAAATATGCACCGTTGACAATTCAGGATGCCGCTGAGTCAACTCATATCGCCCCTCATCTCCCATCAAAGCCGGCAAATATTCAATTTCCTGAATATCCAATTTAGACGTTTTAAACTCCCCACCGATATTAAACGACATGCCATGATAACTCGTGCCTTCAGTGATCACCAACAACGCCACATTGTGATAATTCTTCAAACTATTCAAATGGATATAAAAATCTTGATCAAACTGCACATCAACATCATTCGCACGCATCGCATCTAGGTGATTTAAAACAATGATAAACTGTTGCTCCGCTTGCTCCAACTCCCCCAAAATAGTAAATAAATCAGAGCATTCCAGTGCCGGCTGATGATGAGACTGCTGCCACAAATCCAATAAAAACTGCCGATAACTCCCGCGACAAGCACGCATATTCACCGCCAACACCCTCGCATTGGGCAAATCACAACCCTCAACATCAGCCAACAACCTATCGGCTTCTTGATCTTCTTGATCTCTTTTCCGCACCACCACATTCACCGAAGTACCCTCTAACAAATGCGTTAAAATATTCTCAGTAAAGCGACGGCGTAAACAATGAGCATAATTAATGGATGTCATATCAAAACCCGTAATTTGGAATGAATGAAATTTAATGCGTGCTGGTTTTAAAAAACCAGAATTTTTTCGCGCCTTCAACAACAAATCCCACTTTTACCATGGTAGCCCCCCATCCAATGCATTCGTTAACCAAGCTTCATCTATCGTTGTGGCTAATTGATCAACAATTTGCACCTGTTTCATTTCAGTCGTCCCCTGTTTTTTATCAACCAACCATAACTCATTATTTTTTAAACATCTTACCAAGGCTTCGTTATGGGTTGTCACCCAAATGGGATGTTCATAAGTGGCTTGTTCGCGAAAACCCTCAACTAACTCTATAATGGCTTTGGGATGTAAACCGCGTTCTGGTTCTTCAATTAAAGTGATGCCAAGTTCAGGCTGATCAAGCATGGCAACCAATAGACTTAATAAGTAAATGGTGCCTTCAGAAATAAAATGCGCCGGGAAAGCCTCTTTGAAATCTTCTTCTTGGAAAGCTAATACAGTGCTGCCCGTTAATTTTTCGGTTTGAGTCTGTACCTGTTCTAAACCGGGGACAATTAATGCCATCCAGTCTAAAATCGTTTCACGAATTTCTTCATTTTTTTCTAAGCGCGTTAATACGGCCGCTAAATTACGGCCATTCTGATTCAATTCAGAATCATCATAGTTTTTAAGCGGCGATTTGGCTTCTTCAGGATCAAACCGATATAAACGAAAATGATTAAAAAGCGGTAATTGAAAATCAGTCGAAAAAAGGGGTAAAAATGATTGACTACTACGAAAAAAGGCTTGCTTAGCGTCTTCATTATCTCTAAAAATATCATCTACCGTCCATTTTTTGCCATTCGCAAGCATGTATTCTTCCAAAATGGGAACAGTATCTAATTGGTGAATTTCAAGATGGTATGTCAGCGTTTCTGTTTTTTGAGTTTCAGTTTCCAATTCAAATACGGATTCAAATTCAAAAACACGCGCTGCATCGAGGGGCCGTTTCAAACAATGAATATTCTGAAACCCCCCCTGTATTTTGATAGCCTTGTGGGCACCCAATTGAATAACCCAATTAACAAAATTCAAAGCGTCAAAAAAATTACTTTTTCCGGCACCATTTGCCCCTGCAAAAACAGAAAACGCTTTAATATCATGTAGTTCTAGTACATCAATACTGCGGTAATTGGCGATTTTAAGATAACGTATAGTGCTGATCATGAGTGATTACTTTTGAATTGGAGTTGAAACAGGGCGCATTTTAATTGATGACCGCGTGCAGTGAAATGGCGTTCTTTTTGCGTCTTTTGCGTCTTTTGCGTCTTTTGCGTTAATTTTTTTTTGGTTTTTTTTAGCTTGAGTCCCGAAGGCAACCGAAACATTTTATAAAAAAACGAATGTTCGTGTAGGATTTAGGATAGGATTTTTGAGAAAGGTGTTAAAAAAAAGATATTTTGAACAAAGAGAATATTATTGAGGGAGATTTTACGAGGAGATTTTACGAGGAGATTTTACGAGGGAGTATGTGATTGAAAAGATAGAAAAAATAATGTGGTCGGGGTGGCGGGATTTGAACCCACGACCACTTGCGCCCCATGCAAGTACGCTACCAGACTGCGCCACACCCCGATTGAAAGGATGCGTAGTCTACACCATTATTTTGAAAAAGTCACGTTTTTTTTAAGCCAAGTCATGACAGGCGGATAGCGCACCAAAAATAAGCCACTCAATATGATGGCATAAATTAGAGGCATGAACACGTCGGCCTTGGCCTCCACTAATAACCAAAAATGCAGCACGCCGCCTATCGCAATCAAATAAATCAATTTATGCAAGCGTTTCCAGCGTCGCCCCCCTAAGCGTTTTTTTATAATGCGATTAGATGTGATGGCTAAGGGTACCATCAGTACAAAGGCAATAAGGCCTATTGCTAGGGCAGGGCGGGTGAGTATATCGTCGAGCATGTCTGCCCAGTCAAAAAAGTGCTCAAATCCAAAATAACTTAAAAAGTGTAAACTGCCATAAAAAAAGGCATAGAGGCCTAACATGCGACGGAGGTTAAACCGTAACTGATACCAATCCATCAGTTGAGACAGTGGCCTGACACATAATGTCAATATCAAAAAAAGCAAAGTCCATTGCCCAGTGTCACGAATGATCGTATCAATCGGGTTAGCCCCTAATCGGTCAATTAGGGCATTGATAATCAACAGAATAAAGGGCAATAGGCCAGCGATAAACACTAAAAGTGGATAAATTATTCGCTTAAAGCCTTTTTTCGTTGATGCCGTGTTAATAAATATTTACCTCAAATATATGCTGGTGTATGAAGAGGCGATTTGTTTTGCGTAACCATTAAAGATTAAGTGTCGCGTTTAAAAAACTCTGATTATAACGGATTTTGGGGACAGCAGAAACAACAGGGCTTTTCTCTTATTTGAAAGGGCGAACAGGCAGGTTAGCCCCACGCAAAATTTTGTAGGGGTTCTCCTTAAGGGAGTTGCGGCTAAATAATATACCGGCATAAAAAATAATGTTTAAGACGCAAGACGAAACCTAAGACGCTTTCTCTTTTGAGTTCTCTTGCGTCTTTAGCGTCTTTAGCGTCTTTAGCGTTTATTGTCTTTAACGGATCGTCCTTCCTAATTCGATTGTATTTGGAGGGTAGGCAAAATGGCAATGCCATTAAGTTAAGCCTGGGCGAACACACAGGTTAGCCCCGGAAGCCCCTAAATACGCAGGGTTTTGTAGGGGCAGACCTACGTGTCTGCCCTTAATTTAATTAATGGCATTGAGGCAAAATGGGGGATTAGCTGAGATCGCTTTGCTGCTTGTTTTGAGCGAGAATTGTGGTGGGATGAGAGTGGGCGATGTGAGGCAATGGGTTGTATTTGGAGGGTAGGCAAACAAAAAGATGTTTACCCACCCAACCCAGTTAGACTGGCTTACTTGAGCTTATTGGCAAAGACAATTGTACTTGGAGTAGGATTTTTCTTGTCCTCCCCAACCAACAGTACATGTTGTTGCCCAACCCGGAATCAAATTATAGCCAGCACGAAAACCTTTACCTTCTGCATCAGCAGCACAGACATTAAAATTATTGCCATTTTTTTCCCAAATACCCGATATCACAGGGCTCATACCCTTATCGAGACACACTTGACTACATGATTTGCCAGAACCATCTATCCATTGTGCTGCTTGAGCAACTGAAACAGATGTGACCAAAAATAGGCCTAAAAATATAATCTTCTTCATTGCTAAAAAAATTCCTCTCTATGTTCAACCGTTAGCAAGCGTAGGTGTGTTCCACGTACCATTCCACTGTAAGGCAACTCGCAAAGAACAATATACCAGTCAGGGGCAACCCTTCGGATTGCCCCATAAGTCAATTGATTGCTTGTAGGGGCAATCCCTTGTGGTTGCCCTTGGTATATTATTTTTTGCGAGTTGCCTAAGACACAACTCACGCTTTTGTATTGATGATAAATCGAACATTGTCAATTAGCAATTACTAATTAGACTTTTTCCAATTCATCACTCGTCTCAAAAACACCCTTTAAACAAAAAGGGACTGCATTTTATACGGCTAATTAGCCAATATCAACCGTTTTTGTCAAAAAATTTTGCCATGCACTTGCCTGCCTTTCCTTATTAAGTGTTTGTTTAACTTGACAATGTCACATTACCCAATTCATGGCACTCGGTGGGTATTCGCGCAGCGAATACCCACCCTACAAATGATTGAAATGTGACATTGTCATTAATAATATTTCTTCAAATCCATACCACTATATAAAGAAGCGACTTGCTCGGCGTAACCATTAAACATTAAGGTATCACGTTTAAAAAATTCGCCAATACGCCGTTCTTTCTTTTGGCTCCAACGTGGATGAGGCACTTGTGGATTGACATTCGCATAAAAACCATACAGTGAAGGGGCGTATGCTGTCCAAATGCTTTGGGGTTGTTGTTCAGTCAAATTGATTTTGACAATAGATTTGATGCTTTTAAAGCCATATTTCCAAGGCACAACTAATCGTAAAGGGGCCCCATTTTCATTGGGTAACTGTTCACCATATAAACCGACGCTGAGAAGGGTTAATGGATGCTGGGCCTCATCCATACGCAAGGCTTCTGTGTAAGGCCAATTCAGTATTTTATATTTTAATCCTGGCATCTGTTGAGGATCGGATAGCGTGAAAAATTGTACAAATTTGGCTTTAGAAGTGGGTTGAAAACGTTTAATCAATTCACTGAGCGAAAAACCGATCCAAGGGATCACCATTGACCAGCCTTCAATACAGCGCATACGATAAATGCGTTCTTCCATCGCAAAATCACGCAGGATATTTTCAATATCAAGAATACCCGGTTTTTCGACTTCCCCAACGACTTCGATAGTCCAAGGGCGTGTGACTAAGCTATGGGCATGAGTCATCGGATCAGATTTATCGGTGCCAAACTCGTAGAAATTGGCATAAGAAATGATTTTCGCAAGGGGAGTCAATGTTTCATCAGTGCTGAAAGGACTCTTTTTCAGGTCAAAAAAGGGTTTCTTTGTTGTGTCAGTTGACGGTGCAATCCCTCTGGCTTGTGCCACCCATGTTGGCGCGGCCAGCCCAACGGCCGTAGCAAAAGCAGTATTGACAACACTTTGCATAAAACGGCGACGTTCTTGGTAAATAGATTGCGGTGTGATTTCTGAAGCGGGGATATCAGTTTTGGATTTGATAAGCATTTTGACAACGAGTTATGCGCTTTTTGATTTATGATTTTCGGATCGTCCAGTCAATCTGGGTGAGTCATGATCATGCCCTGATTAACACTGATTTTATTATATCAATAGTTCGGACACTTTTTGAATCCATAAATCTAAGGCAAAAGGGCGAACACGTAGGTTGGCCCCCGACAGAGGCAATGTAGGGCAGCCCGATCGTGTTCGCCCCCTTCGCTGCCCACCATTAATTAGCGTAGGGTGGGTAGCGTGTTTTTGCTGCCGGCCCCATTAATTAGCTCAAAAATCCATTGAATTTTATTGAGATCAATTCCCAAAAAATCCTTCACAAAGGCTTTGAAAATATCAAGCTGAGAAAACGCTTTTTTGAAAATCACGCCGTAGCGTAAGGAAGCGACTTGTTTCATAATAGTTATAGATGATCATGGGTTTGGGCCCGATTGAGGGCCCTTTTTGAAAAGCATTATATATACTTAGCGGGGGTAACAAACTTTTTAATGAGAATGGTGGGCAACAAACACACGTTACCCACCCGACATAAATGTTTTTCACGCAAAAGTTTTGCGCGCAAAACTTTTGCGTGAAAAGTTGTACCCGCGTGTGTATAATTATTATTCGGATAATGTGGCTAAATCAAAGGGAGAAAGGTCAGTATATTTCATCACGGTGGCTGAATCTAAGCCGTCTGCTAACATTTTGCGTGCTGTTTCAAAACGTCCTTGTTTATGTCCTTTTTCAAACTTATCTAGCTGAAATTGCTCTATGGAGTATTCCTCTTTCATGCGAGCGTATTCTTTCGGGGAGATTAAATCCCGGGCAATCAACTCAAAAATCCGTTGAATTTCCGTTTTGTGGTACTGAGTTTCATCAACCTCTTCATCCAAACTATCGGCTATGGCTAGTAACCATTCCCGATAGGGTTCAGGCGTATCCTCGGCGACATACTTCGGACAGATATACAAAATTTTATGCCCAATTTCGTTTAAAGGTTTACCCTTGCGATCTTTCGGATC
>Ga0164318_10001724_pt1:12500-19749 | contig 19749 bp, 16 predicted proteins | sample GuaBasSedimGuay9_FD_113734 | JGI IMG/M metagenome (GOLD analysis project Ga0164318, IMG submission 113734) | Subseafloor sediment microbial communities from Guaymas Basin, Gulf of California, Mexico - Guay9, Core 4571-4, 0-3 cm | ecosystem: Environmental > Aquatic > Marine >... | reverse complement strand
TACAAAAGTATCATGCTGTAACAGGGATTTATTCAATGACGGATAATATACTTCTTGCATCGTTTGCCGGGTCTGTAATTCTCGGTGCCGGTATAGGAATAATATTTAAATTCAGGGGTTCAACCGGCGGAACGGATATCCCAGTGGCAATAATGCGTAAAAAGCTCGGATTTTCAGCTGTCTCGGGTTATTTTCTTGTTGAAACATCAATAATACTTACGATTACACTTGTTTTTCGTGAACCCAATATATTGATTTTAGCATACCTTAACCTATTCATTTCGTCTAAGATCTGTGACATGGTTCTAGAAGGTTTACCTTATGTGAAGGGGGTGTATATTGTTACCGATTCCAAATATGAAGCGGATATAAAAGATAAAATATTGAAACAACTTAACAGGGGAGTAACCGTATTTAAGGCTGAGGGCGGTTTTACGGGCGTTCCGCGGAATGTTTTGTTTTGTGTTATAAATAGGCGGGAGATAGAAAAGCTGAAAGACATTATTAAGGAGACCGATAAAAATTCGTTTCTTATTATCAATGATGTTTACGATGTTATCGGAACGGGGTTTAGGAGCAGATTAGAACAGTAAAATCATAGTAAAGATTGTCAAATTGTAAAATAAATGATATTATCGAGAGATGAAGAAGTATATATTTGCGGTTATAATCTTTGGAATAATGCTATTAATTTCTGTAACCAATTTCCCGAGTATCGGTGAGATATCAAATGAAAATTTTCTCGTTATAATATTGTTATTTATAATAGCCCATTTTCTGGAACTTAATGTAGCCTCGAAAATTACGGTTGTCGGTGATATTGGAGTTTATTTGATGGCAATATTTACCCTGCCCATCAGATCAGCTTTTTTTGTCATACTGATATTTTCGTTAATAACTTTTCTAAAAGATCTAAGAGTCTATTATTCCTCAAAAAAGGATAGATATTTTATCGGTAATTTGGTTTCCGTATCGGTTTTATATATCGTTTTTATTGTTGGATATCTGTTTAATCAAAAAATGAATATCCCGAACATTGTTTTCAAATACGCGGTAATCTTTTTTCTATGCGAAATATTAGTTGCCATCCCATATTTAATAAGGTCTATTTCCGGTAAGATTCATAGTAGCGAGCTTAAAAAAGATATAAAATATTATATTCTGAATGATGTTTTTTTTGCTACATTCTTTTTTCCTTTTATCTATTTTTTTAAGAGTGAGAATTATGAACTCTACAACATATATCTTATCAATGTGATTTTATTTTATTTTATCATTTATTATTTGGTTAAAAACATGTGGGTGCACAGAGATTATTTATTCGCGCTTATAAGATTGCATGAATTTGCAAATTATCTTACAAATAAAGAGGGAGAAATTGATGTGTTAGACGAGGTAAAGAAATCGATAAAGCGATTTTTTGAGAAAAAGCTTATAGATGTTAGCTCGATTAAAGATTTTGTTGCAGATAATAAAAACGAAAATATATGGAATCTAAAAACGGAAGGGAAATATCTCTCAAAGGTGTTTTTAAAGGAAGGTATCAAAGGACAGATTGATATATATTCAAAAGATAAAATATACGAGAGAGAACAGGACGTTATTGATCTTCTTATAAAGCAAATATCGACAATAGCTATATATACTAATGTGAGCAAAACAATTCAGCATGATTTTTTTGCTGTTCTGGAAGCCTTAATAGAACTTATTGAAGCTAAAGATCCGTATAGTGCCGGTCATTCAAAGCGTGTTTCATATTATGCCGAAAAAATAGCCGGTGTAATTTCTCCGGAAAACAGGTATAGGGTGCGATTATCGGCATTATTGCATGATATAGGCAAACTCAAAGTTCCAACTGAGATTCTGACAAAGAAAGGTAGATTGACTGATCATGAGTTTGATTTAATTAAACGGCATCCAGTTTACGGATTCGAGATGCTTATAAACTTGAAGGGGTTAGATGATATTATAGATGGTGTTTTATATCATCACGAACGATTGGACGGTTCTGGGTATCCTTATGGTGTTACGGGCAAAAGTATTCCGCTTATAGCAAGAATTATACATGTAGCGGATATGTATGACGCGATGACTTCAGACAGACCGTACAGAAAAAAAATGACCGATGATGAGTGTTTCTCCATACTTTTGGAAGAAGCTAAAAAAGGCAGAATTGAAGCCCGTATTGTAAATGTTCTTATTGATGTTGTAAAAAAGAGGAAGGATGGGAAGACTAAAGACTAATTACCCGAAAAGGTTTACTATATTTGCCATTGCATATTTTATTTTATTTTCTACTTTTATTGCTTTAAGAGGATTTCAAGCTGTTGCTATTGATGTAAAATTAATAATCGTCACCGTCTTAATCATATATTTTAATTATATTGATTTGAAAGGTTCGAAAAGTTTTCATATTAGTTTTAATATACCGGTTATATTTTATATATTCTTGCTTTATCCTATTAAATTTATTTTACCATACAGTTTCATTTTAATATTTATTGTGTTTTTTGTTAAAAAATTGATACAGAAAAGAAATGTTGCCGATGCATTTGTTATTTCCTTTTTCTCATCGGGGGTTCAAAGCTCGTATATATTGCTTGGGATTTATATATTTCATTTATTCTATCCTTATCGATTTTCACATATAGGAATAACGCAGAGCGGTGCATTGCTATTAGCCTTTTTATCAATGGCTTTGTCGAATTTCCTAATCTATTGCTTTATAAATTATATTCTTATGCAAAACAAAATTTCAAAAAACGATTTTACGATTTTTGTTTATTCTTCATTGTCCGACCTTGTTTTGTTTTTACTATTTCTTCCCCTTTACATACTCACGGTTAACAATATGAACGGTATGGCGTTGTTTTATATACTAGCCGTATATGCCCTAATAAGAATATTTTACAATATATTGAGCGTTAGAGTCAACATTTTAGTATACGCTGATCTTATTAAAAAACTCAGCGAATTGGTATACAATATTGATGACTATGACTCTATCGAGAAATCCATAGTGGAATACTTCAGATACTTAAAGAGTAATATTTATCTTGAAAATATCTATTTTTATCGCGGAACATACGAGAATACATTGGAAATAACACCGGATAATAAAAAAATATTCCGATATCTTTTGCCTGAAATTCGTTCTTTAACAAATACACAATATAAATTTTGTGAGATTGCCAAAGGACAGATAAAACACTATCCTTTTAAAGTGTTGTATTTATGTAAAACAAACCACAATAGGGAAATCGGAGGATTATTAGTTTCTCTTCTGACAAACAACAAATCGCCATATTTGTTTAGTTTTTCAAAGATATTATTCAATCGTTTGAATGCGATTTTAGATTTGCATTTGGATAAGAAGGAAAATAGAGAGCTTTTGGAAAACATAATATCGATTCTTGTATCATCTATTGAGGGGAGCAGCAAAGAGGTCTTAACGCACTCAAAGAGAGTGGCAATTATTGCCAGTGGTATAGCAGAGAAATTGGGATATTCGAGAGAAAAAACGGAATTATTTAAGTATGCCGGACTGCTTCATGATATTGGTGTAGTAACATATTCAAGAGCGATTTATGCAAAAAAGAGTAAAAATGAATTGACTGATGAAGAGTGGAACATGATAAAAAATCATCCCCGGGTAGGATACGATGTTTTAAAAAATATAAAATCTCTCGGAGATGTCCCTCTCTGGATTTTGGATCATCACGAGAGATATGACGGTGCCGGGTTTCCCAATGGGAAAAAGGGGGAAGAGATTTCCGATGGTGGCATGATTTTGAATATAGCAAATGTGTTTGATAGTTTCCTTTTTGGGAAGACATACATGAATAAAGTGCCTGTAAACATGGCTGTTAAGTATATAATACAAGGAAAAGGAACATTATTTGATCCCGATTTAATAAATAGAATTCAAAATTATTTGGAAGCAATTGCAAATAATTTGATAAAAAATACGGAGCATTAATTTTTGAAAGAAGGCAGGAACGAGGATTATTTGACAAAACAAATAAAAAATATTGACAAATGTAAAAAAAAATCGTATAAATTATATATGAAAAAAGATAAATTGAAATTTTGGACTATTAGGATTCAGGATGCAGATAGTTTTAGATCGCTGTTTGATTTTTCAATAAACAACAAACATTTAAAAATATATGCAAAAATTACATCCGTATTTTTGTTTTTGTTTGTTTCAGCACTTTTCTTGTCTGCTTTTAACAGAATACACCTGAATGATTACTATAAATTGGTTGCTGAAAGAGATAACCTTATTAATAATATAAATATCATTGATAAGAATTTAAACAATATTTACAGAACCGCCGGAGTTATTGACAGTATTGATAAAGTATGCAGAATGGTGGGAGAGCTCAAACCCATACCGGACGGTGAAAGGGAAATGGGTATCGGTGGTCCTGTTATGCCCGGTCAGATTGACAGGGATATTGTTGATTCATACTCCGGTAAGGCGATATCTACCGTAGAGGAGAAGCTATCTCAATTGGAAAGAAAGCTGAAACTTGATAACAGTTCACTTTCTTCGATAAAAAGTGTATTATCTTTAAAAAGAGATGTTATTAATAGAACGCCTTCCATACTTCCCGCTTGTGGCAAAATAACATCCGGTTTCGGATGGAGAGTGCACCCTATTTTACTGAAAAAGGAATTTCATAGAGGGCTTGACATTGCTAATAAAGATGGTACTCCCGTAAGGGCCACTGCTGACGGAGTTGTTACTGTTGCATTTAGGGGGAACTATTTCGGATACGGTAATTTCATAAAGATTAACCACGGGTATGGTTATGAAACAAGATATGGACATCTAATGAGAGTTTTAGTACACAGGGGAGAATTTGTAAGAAAGGGACAAATTATAGGTTTGATGGGAGATAGTGGCATTTCTACAGGGACGCACCTGCACTATGAAATTAGGGTTCTGGGAAAAGCCGTCAATCCTTTAAATTATATTCTCGGCTCATAATAATGCTTTCTCAATTTAAAAATACAAATCTTATTTTAGCTCCCATGGCTGGGATAACGGATATGCCTTTTCGTAGAATCTGTAATAAATTTGGAGCCGATATTACAGTAACCGAAATGGTGAGCGCCAGAGGATTGATAGAAGGTTCGGAGAAGAGTTTCAAGCTTTTACATATTGATAAAGATGAAAAAAACACCGGGATTCAGATATTCGGCAACGATCCTTTGGTCATGGCGAGGGCTGCAAAAATCGTTTCACGATTTAATCCCGCATTTATTGACATTAATGCAGGTTGTCCGGCTAAAAAGGTTATAAAGAGTGGTTCTGGCGGAGGGTTATTAAATGACCTCGACAACTTAAAAAGGGTGTTAAATGCTGTTGTGGAGAATAGTGAGGTTCCCGTTACATGCAAAACACGCATAGGATTCGCCGATGATTACAGTGATGAAATTATAGATATTATCTACGAAACCGGTATCAGAAAAATCGCAATTCATGGAAGAACTGTAAAAATGGGGTTCAAAGGTTCGGCAAATTATGATTGGTGCAAGCATATAAACAAATTTAACGATGTTAAATTTGTTTTAAATGGTGATATCGATTCGCCAAGGAGGGCAATGGATTTAATTTTGCAATATCCCGGAACAGATATTATGATAGGGAGAGGGGCACTTGGCAATCCTTTCATTTTCGAAAAAATAAAAAAAGCAATATTGGGTGAGCCCATAAATGATATATCGTATAAAATTTGGTTCGACACTATCAGGGAACACTATAATTTGATGTTGGAATATTATGGTGATTACGGGTTGATTCTAATGAGAAAACATGTAGGTTGGTACTTGAAAGGAATGCGTAATTCAAAAAAAATAAAAGACTTCATATTCAGATCGAACAATTATAAAGAAATAATAGAGGTGTTAGGAGAATATGATAGAACTTAACAATGTCAGTTTTATCTATGAGAAAAAGACGGTTTTTGATGAGTTGAACTTATCTATTGAAAACGGGCAAAATGTAGCTATTTTCGGTGATAACGGTAGTGGAAAAAGCACTTTGTGTAATATTATTGCAGGATTATATCCCGTTGAAACCGGTACTGTTATAATAGACGGTAAGAGTATTGGTTACTGGCGTAAAAATAAAATTCCCAAGGTGGGAATACTGTTTCAAAATCCTGATAATCAGTTTATACGATATAGAGTAATCGATGAGATAGAGCTTACTTTCAAATATATAACAAAAGAGAGGAGATTGTTTAAAACTCCTGCTGATGTTGTTAATTATTTCAAATTGGAAGATGTTAAGAACAGATTAATTAACACTCTTTCGGGAGGGGAGAAACAAAAGTTGGCTCTTGCGTGTGTTTTATCTTATGAACCGGAGTATCTTATTCTCGACGAACCGTTTGCTCACCTTGATCCCGTTAACGAGTACTTAATAAGGGAAATATTAAGAGGTTTTAGAGATGAACTTACCATAATTGAAGTCAGTCAAAAGGAATCGGATTTTATATTTGACAGGTATATCTATCTGTCAGATGGAAAGATTATTTTCAACGGAGATTATAATGGTTTTACCGAATTTCGTTCGGACAATTATGATACAAACGAAATTATTAATTGGTTAAAAACAAAGGGAATCAATTTACCTTCGGAAGTGCAGTCTGAAATGGAAATTATAAAATATATAAGAGAAAATTATGCTTAAAGTTGACGGTGTATCCTTTGAAGCAAATGGTAAGAAAATATTAAATAATGTTTCTTTGGAAATGAGGAAAGGCGAAGTCAGAGGGTTACTGGGGCCCAATGGCTCGGGCAAAACCACTCTATTGGATTTGATTGCAGGTGTAAAAAAGCCATCGGGAGGGAGTATAACGGTTGAGGGTGAAATAGGTTATCTTTTCCAGTTTCCGGAAAGAAACATATTTGCCGAGAACGTTTTTGATGAAATAGCATTTTGGGCAAGAAATAAAAAGATGTCGCAAATCAACGATAGAGTTAGAAATGTAATGAGTTCGGTTAGGCTTGACTTTAACGGTTTTTATAAAAGGAGCCCGTTTTTGCTTTCTTACGGAGAGAAAAGAAAAGTATCAATTGCCTCAATTCTTATAGGAGAGCCTGATTTAATACTATTTGACGAACCTGATGCAGGATTGTCTAAAAAGAGCATGGAAGATTTAATATACACGATTAGAGAATACAGCGAGAAAGGGATATCTTTTTTAATTGTAAGCCATAATTTGGTTTTTTT
>Ga0164318_10001724_pt1:0-7500 | contig 19749 bp, 16 predicted proteins | sample GuaBasSedimGuay9_FD_113734 | JGI IMG/M metagenome (GOLD analysis project Ga0164318, IMG submission 113734) | Subseafloor sediment microbial communities from Guaymas Basin, Gulf of California, Mexico - Guay9, Core 4571-4, 0-3 cm | ecosystem: Environmental > Aquatic > Marine > Hydrothermal... | reverse complement strand
TCTTGAAATGTAACAGTAATCAGATAAAGGGAGATCTCTTATGAACTCGATAAAACTTCCCGCGTTGAAGATAGGCAAGATGGTGGCAAAATTACCCATTATCCAAGGGGGAATGAGCGTTGGTGTTTCTCTTGCCGGATTGGCATCGGCAGTGGCAAATCAAGGTGGTATAGGTGTGATCGGTGCAGCCGGTATTGGGATGCTGGAACCTGATTTCAAGACAAATTTCAAGGAAGCAAATAAAAGGGCGTTAAGGAAAGAAATAAAAAAGGCAAAAAAACTGACAAACGGAATAATAGGTGTCAATATTCTTGTTGCTCTAACCGACTATGATGAACTTTCCAAGGTTGCCGTTGAGGAGGGGGCGGATCTGATATTCCTCGGAGCGGGACTTCCTCTTGAGGATCCTAATGCTATCCCTTTGGATAAGATAAGAGAAGTTGCTATTAAGGTTGTTCCCATTGTTTCTTCGGCAAAAGCGGCAAATCTGATATTTAAATACTGGGCGAAAAACTATAACCATGTTCCCGATGCCGTTGTAGTAGAAGGACCTATGGCGGGTGGACACCTCGGTTTTAAATTAAATCAGATTGATGACCCGAATTACAGATTGGAAAAAATCCTTCCTGAAGTAATATCCGTTATAAAGCCATATGAAGATAAGTTTGGTAAAGAGATTCCCATTATTGCCGCAGGAGGGATCTATACCGGAGCCGATATATTTAAATACATGCAAATGGGAGCTCAGGGGGTTCAGATGGCTACAAGATTTGTTGCAACATATGAGTGTGATGCCGATATTTCATTTAAGGAATCGTATATAAAGTGCAAAAAAGAAGATTTAATAATTATAAAGAGCCCTGTGGGACTCCCCGGAAGGGCAATTAAAAACAAATTTTTGGAAGAGGTATCGGCGGGGAAAAAGATGCCATTTAGCTGTCCCTGGAAATGTTTAAGGACATGCGACTATAGAAAATCTCCTTACTGCATTGCCAAGGCTCTCACAAATGCGAAGGAAGGGAACCTGTTTGAAGGATTTGCCTTCGCTGGTGCTAATGCGTACCGTGTCGATAAAATAATATCAGTTAAAGAGTTGATAGGGGAATTATTGAGAGAATATAAAGAGGCGGGAGTCGCTATTTAGCGCATTTTAGCCGTTTAACAATTTAGAGGCTCAATGAAAATCAGAAAAATTATAAAAGACAATCTGGTTTTTATACCGTTTGTTCTCATCCTGTTAATTCTATTTTTATTTTATCCGGACAAAATAAAATATTCTCCGCATCTTGTTGATTGGAAGACAATAGCGGTTTTATCCGGGCTTATAGTTATAACGACGGGAATCAAGGAAAGCTCCCTTTTGTCTTTTTCTGTAAAGAAAATGTTAAATAAAATAGTAACCGAGAAAACGCTTGCTGTTGTTGTAATTTCCGTGTCGGCTTTTTTGTCCATGTTTTTAACTAACGACATTGCTCTTTTCATAATGATTCCTCTTACTTTGTCTTTTCAAAAATTTATAAAGAATGATCTAAAAAAAATAATAGTGTTTCAAGCACTTGCCGTAAATGTAGGTTCTACATTGACTCCGGTTGGTAACCCTCAAAATATATTTTTATGGCACAAGTGGGATATATCTTTTGTTATGTTTACGATGCGGATGTTTCCTGTTTTTTTGGTTTCTTTTGTTGTATTAATTGCTTTTGTTTTTTGTGCTTTTCCCTCCAAAAGATTGTCCGTTGTGAATTCGGATGAAAAAGAACAATACGATCTCGGCATGTTCTATTTTTCTCTGATTCTTTTAGTGGGGTTTATTGTATCCATCGAATTTGGTGTCTTTTATTACGGGCTTATACTGGTTTTGACACTCTATCTTATTTTTTTTAGGAAAGTATTGAAAAAAGCGGATTGGGGATTGATATTACTTTTTATAATCATATTTGTTGATTTTGGAATATTGGGACAATCTCCTCAAATCTACAAATTTGTATCACGTTTAAATTTAAATACGGATAGTAATGCCTTTTTGGGGGGACTTATAATGTCTCAATTGGTAAGTAATGTTCCCGCAACGATATTTATTTCGAGATTCAGCAGTAACTGGAGAGCAATAGCATACGGTGTTAACATTGGTGGGAACGGTATTGTAATTGCCTCACTTGCAAATATTATAGCAATAAGATTGGCAAAGCGAAAGGGGTTGTGGGGAGAATTCCATAAGTATTCCATTCCTTTTCTTCTTTTCTCCGCAGCGGCGGTGTATCTTTTATTTTTCGCACACATTTGAGAGCGTATCGTGAAAAATTATGTTTCATTACAGGGAACCGCTATAGCGCCCAATCATTGTATGAATACTTGACATGTAACTATGCTTATAGTAGCATATTAATATACTTTAAATGGAGGTATTTATGAAAAAATTGTTGATTATTTTGTTATTTTCCCCCTTTTTTCTTTTCGGATTCTCAAATTTGTTAATCAATAATTCCGCTACTCCTTCCGTTACCGTCAACGATTCGTTGAAAATTACGGGAAATTTCCAAGGAGGAGATACATCGGCAATTGTTAAATTTTATTATGATGCCAATCAAAATTTTACACTTGATTCAGGGGATAAACTAGTAACTTTTTATATGATTTACGACGGAAGTCCCTATGATGAAGATGAAGTCCAAAATTCCTATTATTCCGGTTACATACCTTCGATTCCCTCTCCGATATATACTTTTATACTTGCCGAGGACAGCGGCGGATCCGATACGATACCGCTACTTGTCAATCATCTGCAATCATCTGTTACCATAAGCGGAAATGTTACTTCGGGAGGTAATCCGGCTGATAAGGTCTTTGTGCTTGCCGTTAATGACGGCAATAATTACGGGGCATTTACCGGAACAGACGGCTCTTATAAGATTTATTTACCGGATTCTATTGTAGGAGATACAATGGATCTTATATTTATTGATTTCATAGGGAACAACCCGGGTTATCTCGGCTGTTTGGATACACTGATCCTAACGGGAGACGATACAATGAATGCTCAACTGACATTGAATGACGGAACAACATTGGGCGGTTATATATTGGATAATATGGGAGATACCTTAAAAGACACCATTGATTTTTTTATTGGGGGCGGCTATTTAAACGGTACTGTGATTAAGTCGCTTACAGCGCAGACGTTTGCGACAAACGGTTCTTACAGCATGAGCTTGGTAAAAGGGACATATTTTTCCGACTGGCAGATAGATTACAGCTTTATAAGTGATATGTATTATCCGATATATTCCGCCAGAAAAGATACATCTCTCATCATTACCGGAAATACGAATTTTAATATAGTTTTGTACAAAAACGACAGTGATATAAAAGGACATGTTTATGTTAACGGTAACGGTGCGGATGCATTTGAAATAGAATGCTCTGCAACAAGCGACACTACAGTCGGTGACATGAATACTATTACCTATTCGGATGGAAGATACATATTACCGGTTTCTTCCGCGTCCGATTCTTACAGTGTTTTTGTTAATGTCCCCGACGGTTATACATGTGACACCCCGATGGTTTATGCGGCGTGCGGAGATACGGGGATAAATTTTTATCTTACGCAAACAGGAATTGAGACAGAAACAAATGTAAACAGTTCTGACATTAGGGTAAAGTTAATAAATGGTAAATTATTTATTTCCGGAGTCTATGGTAAAAATAGTTCCATTTCCATCTATAATATTATAGGGCGTAAATTGTTTAGCGGAAATGTAACGGCAAAAAGTATGACGTTCAATTTAAATTTGGATAAAGGGATCTATTTTGCCGTTATAAGAAACGGAAATAATGTGATAAGGAAAAAATTAATCAATTTGAAATAAATTGTTAATATCGGGGCAGATAAACTGTCCCGTTTTTTTGTATTCAATTTTATTATAAGTATATTTATAAGTTAGGTATAGTTTTCTTTTTAACGAGATTCATGTTTGACAAATGGTTTTTATTGTATTATATTAGCGAAGGAATATATTGGAGGATAGATGAAAAAGATATTTATTATAGTAGGTGCCAGACCCAATTTTATAAAAGTCGCTCCTCTTATGAGAATACTTAAAGGCAATGAGCATTTTGAAACTATTCTTGTTCATTCCGGACAGCATTACGATTATTTTATGTCAAAGGTATTTTTTGAAGAATTAGATATAAGTGAGCCGGATTATTATCTCAATGTGGGTTCGGGTAGCCAGGGGTATCAAACTGCCGAAATTATAAAGTCAACAGAGGAGCTTTTGGAAAGAGAACGACCGGATTTAATTATCGTCGTGGGAGATGTTAATACCACAATGGCTTCCACTATAGCGGCATCTAAATTGTATATTAAAACTGCCCACATAGAAGCGGGATTACGCAGTTATGATAGGACAATGCCTGAAGAGATCAACAGGATAATCACCGATTCTCTTTCAGATTTGCTCTTTACTCATTCAAGGGGAGCAAATGTCAATCTGGAAAAGGAGGGAATTGATAAGGATAAGATCTTTTTTGTGGGAAATATTATGATAGATACGATAGTAAACAATCTTGATAGAATAAAAAATAGAGAAAAGTATAAAGAGTTAGGGCTTGAAAGGGGTAATTTTATTCTCCTCACAATGCATAGACCTTCAAATGTAGATGTAAAAGAAACATTTATGTCTATCGTAGATGCATTAGATGATATAGGTAAGAGAATTCCTATTGTTTTTCCCATACATCCGAGAACGGATAAAATGGCGAAGCAGTTCGGTATAGACCTTAATGAAATTTCTAATATGAAGATCATAGAACCGATAAGCTATATAGATTTGTTGTCAATGGAAAATGATGCGAAATGCATTATAACGGATTCCGGTGGTATTCAAGAAGAATCCACATTCCTAAATATTCCCTGTTTTACGATAAGGGAAAATACGGAACGTCCTATCACTGCAGAAGTCGGAAGTAATACGATTGTCGGGACAGACAAAAATGCAATTGTTGATAATGTAATGAGATGTCTCGATGGGGAATGTAAATACGGAGAAATACCCGAGCTGTGGGATGGACAGACAGCAAAGAGAATTGTTGAGGTAATTGAGCATGAAATTGATTAGATGCGGTTTAGTAATCGGGATTTTCACAATTTTAACAATTCCGGTCTTTGGGTTTACAATTTCCGGAGGTTTAAATTATACCCCCTATTACGAATGGGGCAAGAATTATTATGTAAGGATGCCCGTTACAGAGCGGCTAGGTATAATGCCATTATTTGTCGAATCCGAAGTTCATAAAGATGCATATCATTACTATTCTTATTCCGGATATGCTCTGACAATTGATTATGAAATACCGTTTGATTACTTGAATCCCAAAATTTTATCCAAAATTGATTATATGTTCTATTCTAATGTTTCTCTCGGATACGGGCTTATTCGTATATACGCATTGGAAACACCATTAGGGGGAAACAATTTGGATTATCAGCGGTTTTTTAATGCAATATATTTCACCGAAAGAAACGGTATGGATATTAATTCCGTATTTGCAATAGAGAATGTCAATTATATTGGCATATATAGAGACGGAGGGTTTAACTTTATTATTTCACCGTCTGTTAATTTTTCAATTTCCTTTTGACAAAGGCTCAAATTAAATATATTATAAACTTATATGAGAAGGGTATATGAATTTTAATCGATATATAAAAAAAATTTCTTTAACAACATTTAAATCAATCGAAAATGAAACTATTTCGTATGTATTATCGGAGTTGCTGTTAGATGGTGCTTTTCATGGCGGGGAAATAAATAAAGATTTCAAAACAAATGAATTTTCCGATTGGTTGGAAAAACGGTTAAAATACCAACTCGTCTTTCTAAATAATGGAGATTATTACAATTTATTACTGAAAACATTATGGTATATCCAGGAGAAAAGAGGGGCTTCTTTTACAACGTTAGAGCAGTATAATCTTGAAAAGAGATGGTTTTCTCTTTTTCAAAACATAATTTCTGTTATTGCGTTGAAAAAATTTTTTTCAAATGAATTTGGTTTTCGTATAATCGAACCTGCATATATTTTTAAATCTGAAAACAAGTATGCAGGTATACGAGGAGCGATAGATGATAAAATGAAAAGATTTGAGCTTGGATATTCAATAGGAGTATTTAATTTCGCTTTTGAAACCGGATGGTTCTTGCTCCCGGAAGAAATATATAAAGAATTTGAAATTTTGATTTTTGTGAAGAATGAGATAACGAGAGTTAATCTTAATGCCATTATTAATTCAAATTGTAATTTTAGGAGAATTTTAAGACCTTTTAGAAATTACAACATCATTCAAAACACTAATAATTATAAAGGATTTAATATGGGGAATTATTTATTGCCTGTTTACCTGACAGGATTTATATTTAAAAAAGATATAAGGGAGACATTGCCGAAAGATATGGAAACGTTAATTATAAATAAAAATTATAGAGGTTTTATAAATGGCCAGGATTTAAAGAAATATTTTGTCAACAATTCCGACATATCAACCAAGTATATTGAAGGGGAAATGAATGGAATTTCCGAAAAGAAAAAGTATTTATTGATCAGCGCCGGAGCACTAAATTGGGGGGGAAAGATGTGGGAAAGTCTTATTAAGCTACTTAATACTTAGTTTGACATTTATCGAATTTATTATATAATGAAAAAAGAGGGATAAATGAAAGATATTGATAAAACAAAAGAGCAATTACTTAATGAATTATTCGGATTAAGAGATGAATTAAGATCCTTAAAACTCTCCGTAATAGACCTAAAATTGATAAAAAACGAATTAAAAGAGAAGAATAATCTTTATAAGTCTCTGATGGATTTAGTTCCATCACCGGTTGTGATTGTGTATAAAAAGGATTTTGGTTTCGCTTCATGTAACAACGCATTTGTAGAGAAGTTTAATACGGATGAGGAGTATACTAAAAATAATACTTTAATCGATCTTATAGGAAGAAGGGAAGGGGAACGATTGAAGGAAGTATTATTAAAAATTAAATCTCCCGGAAAAACGGATATACGCTTTGTCGATAAGAGTGGTGAGGAAATGAAATTCAATGTTCGAATTTCCGATGTAATCTACAATCATAGAAAAGCATATATTTTATTCCTTAATGAGCAAATTGTAGGGAAAGAGGAGATGTTAAATCTTAGTCTCGAAAAAAAGATACAAAAACAGAATATAGAATTAAAAAAGGTTGTCGACCAGCTTCAAAAAGAGATAATCGAGAGAATGCAAGCGGAGGAAAATTTGCAATCTTCTTTTGATAAACTAAGCAGAGTGCTTGAAGAGGTTGTTAATGCACTTGCCTCCTCTGTTGAAAAAAGAGATCCGTATACATACGGTCACCAACAGATGGTCACTCAGCTCGCATGTTTGATCGCTGCAGAAATGGGGCTTCCTGAAAACCAGATAGAAGGAATTCGAATAGCCGGCTCGGTTCATGATATAGG
>Ga0164318_10001722_pt1 | contig 19751 bp, 18 predicted proteins | sample GuaBasSedimGuay9_FD_113734 | JGI IMG/M metagenome (GOLD analysis project Ga0164318, IMG submission 113734) | Subseafloor sediment microbial communities from Guaymas Basin, Gulf of California, Mexico - Guay9, Core 4571-4, 0-3 cm | ecosystem: Environmental > Aquatic > Marine > Hydrothermal vents... | reverse complement strand
TCGCCGTTGGACGGGAAATTCTCGACAAGGAGAGCGGGCTCGAGGAGCAGGAGTATGGGCTCTTGAAGGCCCACCCATATTTCACGCGGCGAATCCTGGAAACAATCAAGGATTTTTCTGACATCGCCATCTGGGCCTCCGCTCACCATGAACGGCCGGACGGAACCGGCTATCCCTTTCACGAAAGACACCAACCCATCGAGGCCCGAATCATTGCCGTCGCGGACGTATTCACTGCCATCACAGAGGACCGACCCTATCGCTCGGCCATGAATCTCAATGACGCGGCGAAAACCTTGCGGCAGATGTCTGCCAACTGCCTACTCGACTCCACTCTTGTTGAACTCGCTCTGACCCACCAACGCGAACTCGACGAAACCCGCCGATTGGCCCAGGCCGAAGCCTCCGAGCAGTACGCAGCCATCATGGCTCAGGCGGTATAGCGACTTATCCTCGAGCTGCTTCGTAAGGCGAAGCAAAAGGAGGATAAGTTGCGCTGTCAGCTGTCGGCTATCAGCTTTCAGCTCTTTGCCCGGGCATGCCCTGCCTTCGGCACGACTGCTTCGCAGGGGGCACACTACTGCCTGGAGCAATTAGAATCTGGCGAGAGCGTTGTCTGACTGAGAGCTGCCCGGCCCGGCCGGGTTGTTCACACTTCCCGACGGCTTTCCAGTGCCATCGCAAGGGTCAGGCGGTCGACGGCTGCCAGCTCACCACCAACAGGGATACCTGAGGCCGGACGGCTTATCTGTACCGGAAAATCCTTGAGCCTTCGGGCAATGTACAGGGCTGTCGTCTCCCCTTCGACCGTCGGGTCGGTGGCCAGAATGACCTCGTGAACTTCATCCGAACGAACTCGGTCGATCAAGGCGTCGATCGTCAAGTCCTCGGGGCCAACCCCGTGCAACGGTGAAAGGTGCCCCAACAGAGCATGAAACACGCCGTTGAACTGGTGGGTGGCCTCGACTGCCCATGCCGTTGTCGGCTCCTCGATCACCAGAATGACCCCCTGGTCACGACCGGGATCCGAGCAGACCGGACAGGGGTCGCTCTCTGTCAAAAGAAAGCACCGGGAACAATGGCAAACCGCCCCGCGAAGATCAGCCAAAGCCTGAGCCAGAGCATCAACCTCGCTCTCGTCGACGACAAGCAGGTGTTCCACCAGTGCCCGGGCCGTACGCGGCCCCACACCGGGCAGGCGCTCCAGATGAGACGCCAGACGGGTCACAGCCTCCGGCCTCAGATCAGGCACGCCGGATCCTCAATTGGGATCTCCGTCCGGCACTGCCGAGATCACCTCTCCTCCCAGGATCTTTTGAACCAGAACGACACCTGGATCCTCCAGAGCCGACCGCATCAGGGGGTCGTTACCCTCAATGCTCTCCGCCGGACCACCTTCAATTTTGATGGTCAACCGAGTCGACGGACCAAAGACCTCCCGGCACGACGCCTCAATTTCGCCGTGGTTCTCCTGGGCAAAAACCGCCAAAGCCTTGGTTTTGGTGGGAAATTCCATAACAACCTCATCACCGGAAACCTGAACTTCTGCACTCTCGACCGCCCCGGCAAGACGACGACGCCCACCGGCCCACAGAGCCGACGACAATCGCCCCCCCGGCGACGCCGATGCGTGTGCCCCGCCGGCAGATGGTGCGGGCGGCCCGTCCGACCCGGAAGCCTGGGTCTGGCCGCCGACCGCCGGAGGAAGCTCTCCGGCCAGGAGGGCTTCAACGCGCTGCACGGCAGGCCACCTCGCCAAGCGCAGGCATGCGACATCGAGGGCCAGTTCCCTATTATCGGCCGAACCGACCAGCGCTTCGTGCTCCAGCCACAGGCCGGCCATCCTGATCAGAGCGGCGGCGCCCAGGTCCGTTGCAACCCCAGAGGCATACTGACGCTGATCGTCGGGAAGATCCTCGGCGACATCGGCATTGACCACGAGGTGCAGCAAGAGCCTGAGGACCCGCCCAACCTCCTGGTACAAGACCCATGCATCGTGACCGGCCCGCAATTCCGAACGCAACATCCCGAGCCCACTCATGCCGTCGCCACCGGCAAGTGCACTGACCAGATCGATTACAACCTCGAATCGCGGCACACCGAGCACCTCGGCCACCGCATCGGCATCGATGGAATCTGCACTGAAACCCCGCATCTGATCGACCATCGACAGAGCGTCCCGGACACTGCCCTGGGCTGCTCGCGCCACCATGGACGCCGCATCTCGAGACAACTCGAACTGCTCATCGGCGGCAATGGCCAACAAACGCTCGACAATTTTCTCCAGTTGCACGGGCCGAAATTCCAGCTGCTGACATCGTGACAGGATCGTTGGTGGGATTTTATGCGTTTCGGTGGTCGCAAAAATCCAGAGAATATATGACGGCGGCTCCTCAAGGCTCTTGAGCAGGGCATTGAATGCATTCCTGGAGAGCATATGGACTTCGTCGACGATGATCACCCGGTAGCGATCTCGTGTCGGGTGATAGCGCATCATCTCCTGCAGCTCTCGGACGTCATCAACGCCGGTATGAGTCGCAGCGTCAATTTCAACGACATCCAGGCTGGAGCCGTCAGCAATTTCCTGGCAGGAAACACACTGGCAGCATGGTTCGGGGGCGGGCCCTTTTTCGCAGTTGACCGCCTTGGCCAGCAAGCGGGCAGCTGTGGTTTTCCCAACCCCCCTGATCCCCGAAAAGACATAGGCATGTCCCAGAGTCCCGGCCGAAAGAGCATTGTGAAGCGTCTGGACCACAGCCTCCTGACCGATGACATCGGCGAAGGTCTGAGGTCTCCAGGTTCGAGCAAGCACCTGATATGTCATGGGGAGAGTGTAGCCGAACCCGCCGGAGGGGGAGACGCCTGGATTGAACCAATCCGCCAAAGATCACGTATGATCGAACAGATCATTATTGATCGTCCGATTCAGGTGGAAACACCAAGGAGGAATACAATGCGTTATCTTGCCTACTTCCTACTTTGCACAGCTCTGATCGCTCCGGCGGCAACCGCCCCCGCCCTGACACCCGGGACCGATGTCCTGGTTCCGGCTGCCGGCAGGGTCTCAACCTGGATCACCGACCTCTACATTATGAACCCCGGCGCCGAACCGACGACCGTTACCGTTGCCTGGCTCGTTCGCGGGCAAGCCAACCCCAACCCGGCAGAGCTGACCTTCACGATCGGCCCGGGCGAAACCCTGACCCTGCCCGATGTCATCCTGGAAGATTTCGGTTTTGCCGCAGGGGACGGCGCTTTCAGGGTGACGGCAGACATCGAGGTTGTCGTCAATTCGCGGATTTACAGCGCACAAGACTCCGAGACATTCGGCCAGGGTTTCGAGGGCACGCCGATTGGCCTGGCAACCGCATCGGGCGGCCGGACGGACATTGTCGGCCTCAGCTCCAACTCGCAGTTCCGTACCAATGTCTATGCCTGCGCCGGACCTGACGGGGCCACCTTGGACATGGCGCTTGTCGCTCCGGATGGAACCGAGATCGCCACCAAAACCAAAAGCCTTCAAGCCTGGATGCCCTTCCTCAAGCGGATCGATCAACTGATGGCCAGCGGTGATTTCGACGATGGCACGCTTCGGGTCACCGTGAGGGACGGATCCGCCGTCGTCGGCGCCTCAAAAGTCGACAGCACGTCCTCCGACCCGACGACCCTCGAGGGCTCGGTATCGGCATCAGGCACGACTGACGTCAACGGCATTTACCAGTTCGCGATTTACGACAGCCTGAGCTATTCGACAGGCGGCAACCTGGTGGTCGAGGGCGGTGCGGTCGAGGCCCTGGACGGCACCTATACCAATTGGGACAAGCTGGACGGATCAGGAGACTCCGAATGTACCTGGCAATTCCTGTTCGGCTGGGGACTGGCGATCCCTGCCTCACTCGAGGACCTCGAAGATGGCGTCACCTTTTCCGATGACCACAGCAACTTTGGTCTTGGGGTCTTGACATACACGGTCGTAATGGAGATTCGTGACAACCTCTACGTCACCGGGACCATCGACGCCGTGGGCTCAGACTTTCCGGCTGGAGACGATGGCTGCAACGGCACCTTCCCGCAGTTGGTCATCTATGGCGGGAAAATGCCGGTGGAGTAGAAGTTCAACCCTCTTCAATCGCCTTTAACGTGTCGATGAACGCCTCAGACGAGGGCGCCTTGACCAAGCGCTCCAAAGCCCCATCCTGACGGGCCAACCGAGCCATCCGGGCCAAGCCGGCCAGGTGATCAGCCGCTGTCTTGGAATCACCGATCAGGCAGAACACCAACTGAATGGGGAATTGATCCACGGCAGGGTAAGCGAGGCCTCGTGGATGAACCGATACCGCCATCACCAAACGACCGACACCAGGAATCTGGGCATGAGGAATGGCCCATCCCTCCCCGATACCGGTTGAGAGCACCGCTTCACGTTCCTTCAACGATCGCTCGACAACAGCCCCGGACGCCACATGGTCCAGGTCCTCCAATCGCTCACCGAACACGCGGAACAGCTGATCCCTCCCGGTGACGACCGGGTCGATCAGCACGCTCTCCGGCTGAAGATGTTGAAAGAGAAACACGACTGAGGACCTCCGAGGAGGGTGTCATTGGTTATCGCCGCCACCCACCGGCGAGGGAGCATACGGTGGCATCGCTTCGGATGCAACGGGGTCAACCAAGCTTGGCGCCGGTGGTGGGTCGAGAGTTCCCCTTGGGGTCCAAGGGCCGCACCGCAAGAGACGCCTTATCGAAATCGTCGTACCGCCGATCAGCCCGAGGTTCTTCAAAGAGGTTTCTGCATATCGGCTGCATGTCGGTTCAAATCGGCACTCGACACCCAAACACTCGAACGCCCCGGAGAAAACCCCCTGGTAAAAATGGATCCCCCCGATCAACAATCGACAACTCAGTTGCTCGGACGCCTGCCAATTGATGTCGGTGAACAGAGTCCAAGCGGCGATCCCACAGATCAATACGATCAAGAATCGCCGCCATATGCTATGCCCGGGGTTAGAATTTATCGGCGAATTCACTGACCTTGGGCACGATGAATCGCTCGCCCTTGAGCCCCTTGAGGATACATACAACGTGAAGGACCAGAATCCCCAAAGCGAGGACCGGGATCAGGATTCCGATGAGGCAGCCCAATCCACCACTGATGGCGCCAAGAATCATCGTGACGATCTGCAAACCGATAAAGAGCACAAATTCGGCCGCCGTCAGCACCAGTCCGTGCTTCGCATGCCACTGGACCTCGGCATCGTTTTTTTCCACCAGGAATGGTATTAACGCCAGAATTCCCAGGTATGAAAGAACGATCATGATGGTCCGGTTGTCGCCGGCGGGGGCCGTCGACGGCTCTGGAGCCGGCTGTGCCGGCGGTTCCGGTGGCGGCGGGGGTGTTGCGGGTGCTTCCGGCGGGGGAGGCGGGTTGGCGCCTTGAGGGGTCTCGTCGGTCATCGAATGCTCCTGGTTCTCCGGCTCGAGCCGGGCTCTGAGATCTTGAAAATGGATCTTAACGTATCCGGAGTTATTCTCAACGGGATTTGACAATGTATATACGTGGATATCCGACAAATTTGCGGAGGTGACCCATGCAAATCTGCGGTACAAGAACCTTTACTGATGATTCAAAAGCGGAAACTCCCGAAGATCCAACAACCCACTCTCGACAATCAGACGAATGTCCCGATCTTTCGCCAGAATGAATGCACTGTGTTCCTCGGCCGGGCTGGCAATTGCCTTCTGAGTCAAAAAAAGCCCCAGAAATTCCGGGGCTCAATCGCCATAACGGCGAAGTATTGATGGTGACCCCAACGGGATTCGAACCCGTGTTGCCGGCGTGAAAGGCCGGTGTCCTGACCGGACTAGACGATAGGGTCGTATTGTTTCCTTCCGTCGGCGGCATCAGCCGACGGGTGGGAATTCTACCCTAAAATCTCTTTCAAGGGTAGCTCGTTCAAAAAAATGAGTGGTGAGCCGTGCTGGATTTGAACCAGCGACCTGCGGATTAAAAGTCCGATGCTCTACCAACTGAGCTAACGGCCCACACCGGCTGGCAAAAATACCGAAAAAGGAGCTCAGGGTCAAGCCTCTGACAGAATCTCCGCGATCCTGCGGGCCATCGGTGACCTACCCCGCGCCATGGTCTCCTCCCGCCGCGGCCCGGTTGACACCAAAGCAATCGGCACACCGACCTGATCCTCAAGGAACTTGAGATAGGTCTTTGCCCCCTCAGGTAGGCCCTCCTCTGAGACCAAGCTCTCAGTCGCACCCTCCCAGCCGGGAATGTCAACATAGCGCGGCATGACCTGGTCCAACAATTCTGCGTCGGGCGGCATGGTATCGATCACCTCTCCATCAGGTCCTTCGTAGGCCACACAGACCTTGAGTGTCTTCAGCCCGTCGAGCACGTCAATCTTGGTCAAGGCAAGGGCATCGATTCCCGCGGTCTCCACCGCATGACGAGCGGCGACGACATCGAACCATCCGCATCGTCTTGGGCGTCCTGTCGTCGTGCCATACTCGGCGCCACGGTCCCGGAGACCATCGCCGTCAGGCCCGAAGTCCTCGGTCGGAAAGGGTCCACTCCCCACCCTTGTGCTATAGGCCTTCATGACACCGAGAACCGGCCCAAGGTACCGGGGGCCGACGCCACAGCTTGCTGCTGCAAAGCCAGGCAGGCAGGACGACGAGGTGACGAAGGGGTACGTCCCCCAATTGAGGTCCAGCAAGACGCCCTGTGCGCCTTCGAACAAGATCGGATCACCACCGTCGGCGTGGCGTCGTATCTCTGGGCCGACCTCTCGAATCAGGGGCGCCAAACGTTGTGCTCCGGCCATGACTTCATCAACCGCAGCGTCAAGTTCGACGGGCTCGGCACCATAAAGAGCAACCAACTCTTCGTTGTGCTGCTCCATCAAGCGCCGAGCCGACTCTTCGAGCTTTGCGGGTGACGCCAGAGTCCAGGCCCGAAGACAGCGGCGCTGAGCAATATCCTGGTAGGCGGGCCCGATGCCACGCCCGGTTGTGCCAATCTTGCCTTCACCTCGACGCCCCTCACGGGCCAAATCCAGGGCTCTGTGAGTCGGCAGAATGATTGCTGCCCGTGGTGACAGGGAGAGTCGCCCCTCCACCTCGATGCCCTCGTCCCTCAGGCGATCGATCTCGGTCAGTAGTGCGGTCGGATCAATGACCAATCCAGCGCCCATGTAGCAACGAGTTTCTGGATGAATGATACCCGAAGGCACCAGGTGCAGCGCAAACTTTCGCTCCCCGACTCGGACAGTATGGCCGGCATTATGACCGCCGTTGTAACGAACGACCGCCGGGAAAGCCCTGGACAGAAGGTCCACGACCTTGCCCTTGCCTTCGTCACCCCACTGACCGCCAATGACCATCATCGATGTCTGATCAACCACGCCTACCTCCGGCTCCTTATCAATCTCCAGCATTGAATCATACAAGAAAATGGACAAGAAAAACGGCCCACAGACGCGGGCCGTCAAATCATCAGGTGATTCAGCTCAGGAAACCAGGACGGCTTCCAATCCGGTCCCAAAATATTCGCTGACGTCGATCTCGGTATCACGGAGCTTTTCGGGCGCCATTGCAAGATAGTTGTAGCGTTTGCCGAAGCTCAAAAGTGCTCTCTCCATCATTCGACGTCCTCGGTAGAGACGAGACATGACAGTTCCAACGGGTACCTCGAGAATCTCTGCGATCTCCTTGTAGGCGAAACCCTCGAGATCGGCCAGTAAAACGACCATCTTGTAGTCGTAGGGAAGCGAAACCAGGGTGTCCCGGACTTCGTGGTCGACTTCGTCAAAGAGGAAACCCTCCTCAGGGTTGGCGTTGACCACCGAGCCTCTTTCCATCAGCGTCTCTTCCAGACCTTCGCGCACATCGTCAAAATCCACCTTGCTCGGCTGAAGCTTGCGCTTCCGGTAGGTGTTGATGAAGGTGTTCTTCATGATTTTGAACAACCAGGCCTTGAGGTTCGTACCCTCGGCAAACCGCCCGTAGTACTTGTAGGCCTTGAGAAAAGTCTCCTGAATCAGATCCTCAGCGTCTTCAGCCGAACGAGTCATGCGCAAGGCGCTCTTGTAGAGCTGGTCCTTGAAGGGCAGTTCTCCCGTGCTGAAATCCCACTGCGTCGGTTCTGTTGTGGTTGCCATGTCGCTCTCCAATGCCCTGCAATGCTACAAAATTGAAACACAACTGTCAAGGAGATTTTTTAAAGATATTTTTAAAATGAATGATTCATTAATGAAACACACCAGATCAAAGATAAAAAACCCCGGGCGGACCCGGGGTGAGAACTCAAAAAGCTGGGTGTCAGCGCTGACGTTTCCTGCGACGTCGTGCAACCATAATCTTGTTCATGGCCAACGCGACCGGTGAGGCAATAAAGATCGAAGAGTATGTGCCGACGATGATGCCGATGAGCAGGACAAAGGCGAATGTATTAATGACATCGCCACCGAAGAGATAGAGGGTCAGAACGACCATCAAGGTCGTTCCCGAGGTAATGAACGTCCTGGAGAGGGTCTGGTTGATGGAATCGTTCATCTGTTTTTCAAGTTTCTCTCCCCGGTGGAGCTTGAGGTTTTCCCGAACCCGGTCGAAGACAACGACGGTGTCGTTGACCGAGTACCCGACCAGGGTCAAGAGGGCCGCGATCGTCGGAAGGTTGATTTCACGATGGAACAGCGCCAATGCGGACAAGGTGATCAACACATCGTGGAAGAGGGCTGCGACTGCGCCGATGCCGTAGGGCAACTGGAACCGTAACCAGATGTAGCCCATCATTCCCAATAAGGAGAACCACATAGCCAACTGGGCCTTTTTCTTGAGGTCGGCCCCAACGGTGGGCCCGACGTTTTCGGCCCCGAGCAGGGCAAACTCACCGGTGCCGGCGATCATCTTGGTATGGGCAAGAACCTGCGGACTGAGACCCTCGACTTGGTCAAGATCGTCAACCGATCTGAACATTCCTTGAAGCTTCCGGTAACCGAGAACGGCCTGCGCCGGAGCGCTATAGTGCTCTTTTCGGTCTTCGATATCTCCCAAGACTCCATCGGGGTCGTCATCCGCAAGGCGGTCGGCCAACTCCCTGGCACCCTGGGTATTGAGATCGAACACCCCATCGAGTCCCGAATCGTACTCCTCATGGAGGGCGTCGAGGATCGGCTTGGTGAAGTCGCCTTCGGCATCCCCGGGATTCTCGATGCGAATCAGGATCTCATGCTTCTCGACCTCGTCGAATCGCTGAATTTCCGGAGTCGCGTCCGTAATGGTCGAAAGAGCTTCACGGATTCGATCGAGGTCCGGTTCACCCTGAAACTTGACCGTCACCTGGGTTCCGCCGATAAAGTCGATGCCCAGGTTGAGTCCGGGCCCAAGAAACATATATGCCACTCCCACCAGGATGACGGCTGAGGAAAGGCCCAGGGCAATCTTCCGGTAGGAGAGAAACGAAATGTTGGTATCACCAATGATGCGCATTGTTGCCTCGCTCACACACTCAGGGTCTGCACACGGTCTTGCCCGTGCATCAGAATCATGTACAACGTTCTCGATACAAATACGGCCGTGAACATGCTGGCCAAAATACCGATCGACAAGGTCACGGCGAATCCTTTGATCGGACCGGTTCCGAATTGAAACAGAAAGAGAGCCGCGATCAAGGTCGTAATATTGGCGTCCAGAATGGTCCCAAAGGCTCGCCCGAATCCGGTGTCAATGGCCGCGCGAACGGTCTTGCCCACCTTGAGTTCTTCACGGATCCGCTCGAAAATCAGCACGTTGGCGTCAACGGCCATGCCGATGGTCAAGACCACGCCGGCGATGCCGGGAAGGGTCAAGGTGGCTCCGAAATAGGCCATCGCACCCATCAACAGCAACAGGTTGAGAATCAGGGCCAAGACGGCATTGATACCGCTCAGCTTGTAGTAAATCACCATGAAAAGCATGACCAGGATCAGTCCGGCCACGATTGCTCGGAGTCCACGGACTACCGAATCATGTCCCAACGATGGGCCGACCGTGCGCTCTTCCAAATAGATCAACCTTGCCGGCAACGCGCCTGCCCGTAAAACCAGGGCGAGGTCTCCGGCTTCCTCGATTGAGTAGTTGCCCTCGATCACGCCGGAATCCGTGATGCGGGCCCGGATGACCGGGGCCGACATGACTCGGTCGTCGAGGACAATCGCCATCGGGGTGCCGATGTGACTCTCGGTGAAGGCGCCGAATTTGTCGGCAGCGGACGGCTGCAGGTCAAAACGCACATTGGCCTGACCATATTCGTCCTGGCTTCGGCGTGCAGTTCGCAGCTCACGGCCTGTGACAATCGCGACCTTTTTAACCAGGTAGAAATCTCGTCCGATAACCTCTCCCTCGAAGCCGGTCCGGTTGCCCGGGAGGATCTCGTTTTCGGGCGACAGGGAGCCGCCGGTCGCCTGCAGAAGGCTTGCACGATCCGGCGCCGGCCCACCCAGGACCTCTTTGAACTGTAAGAACGCAGTCTTGGAGATGATGTCCTTGACCCGCTCGGGATTATCGACGCCGGGCAACTGCACCAGGATGCGGTCGCCATCGATGCCCTGGCGATTGATTCGGGGTTCGGCCACACCGAATTCGTCGATCCGGTTGTTGATCGTTTCCAGCCCCTTGCGCACCGCCTGATCTCTGATCATCTTCTCGGTATTGGCCTTGAACTTCAAAGTCCACGAGTCGGCGCCACGCTGAACATCGTAGTCGCCGAAGTAATCGAGCACGATCTCACTGAGCACCGCTCGATCAGCGCCGGCCGGAACATCGAAGGTCATGCTCAGGTCTTCGGGATCCGAAATTGCAGTCCCCAAGGTGATGCCCTGCTCTTCGGCCACCGAAACCAAACGCAGACCTGCGTCGTCCAACTCGGCCTTGACGGCGTCATCGGTCTGGACCTGGAGCACCAGGTGAACCCCACCTGAGAGGTCGAGTCCATAATTAATGCGCTCCGAGGGCGGATAGATCGACCATGCGGCCAGACCCACCACGATCAGAATGAGCACGATTCTATAAATAATTTTCTTGTCCACTCTCGCCTCCACTCAAGACCTGTTCAAACCGATCGACCGCCGGCTGATTACGGCACGAGCATACTCACTGTTTTTTCAAGACCCGTCTTCACCGTCGGCCAATCCGACCACGGCACTTTTGCTGATTCTAAGTTTCTGATTTTCGCTGACCTTGACCATCACGGTGTCGTTCTCGACGTTGGCCACCGTTCCATGGACACCACCGGATGTCACGACCCGGTCGCCCTTCTTGAGGGACGCAATCATTGAATCCTTCTTCTTCTGCTGCTTCTTGGCCGGCAGGATGACGATGAAATAAAACACCGCCAACACCAGCAGCAGCGGCAACATCATTCCAAATGGGCTTCCGCCCGCTGCTTCTGCTCCCATGTTCACCTCCGTGGGGCTATTCCCCTTGCCCCAATTCCCGGTTCGACTGATATCTTTCCCGGTACTCGCCGTAGCGGCCCGCCATAATAGCCTCCCGAGCCCCTCGCATCAAGGAGAGAAAGAAGTAAAGGTTGTGAATCGTCAACAACACGACCGATGTCGCTTCTTTCGAGATGAAAAAATGCCGTAATGCGCCCTTTGAATACCTGGCACAGGTCGGACAACCGCAGTCGGGATCTAAAGGCCTGTCATCGTCCGCCCACCTGGCGTTCTTGATCACTACCTCACCCCGTGAGGTAAAGGCTTTGCCCGTACGGGCCGACCGAGTCGGCAAGACGCAATCGAAGAGATCCACACCGCAGGCCACCGCATGCAGGAGGTCTTCCGGATAACCGACACCCATCAGATAGCGGGGGCGCTCACGGGGGAGCATCGGCGCACAGAAATCAACCGCCTCGTGAAGAACCTCGGACGGCTCACCAACCGCCAGGCCCCCGATCGCATAGCCGTCAAACGCCATCGACGCCAGTTGCTCACTGCACCGGCGCCGGATGCCGGGATCCACTGAGCCCTGCTGGATGCCGAAGAGCCCACCGGCCCACCCGCCTGCCTCCCGTCGTTCCTCGGCACGGCTCAAAGCCCTTCGGGCCCACCTGAGGGTCCTGTCGACAGATGGAACAATGGCCGACGGTTCCACCGGGAAGGGCAGACACTCGTCAAGAACCATGGCCACATCGACCCCGAAATCGGCCTGGGCATCGACGACCGACTCCGGCGAAAAGGAGTGAGTACTGCCATCGATGTGTGACTGGAACACAACGCCGTCTTCATCCAGCGCCCGACGACCCGCCAGGGAAAAGACCTGATATCCGCCAGAATCGGTCAGAATCGGTCCTTCCCAGCCCATAAGACGGTGGATGCCGCCAAGTCGGACCATTCGCTTGACTCCCGGGCGCAATACCAGATGGTAGGTATTCGACAGTACCATCTGCGGCCCCAGCCGGTCCAACTCCCACCCGGCGACACCCTTGACCGTCCCGCAGGTCCCGACCGGCATGAAGGCCGGGGTTTCGACCACACCATGAGGCGTCGTCAGAGACGCTGCCCGTGCCGTGGTGGTCGGGTCTTCATGGGTTACCGTGAAGGGAAGAAGGGCCGCCACAGTCAGTCAGGCAGGTTAATGTCGTTGACCCGAACATCGTCGCCAAGTACCAGTTCGAAGATTTCATCCGGGATCTCGGTATTGGCCTTGAGATCAGTGAACTCGTAGCGGGTCGAATCCCCGTCCGCTTCGAGGTATTCGACGACAACGGGCAACAACAGGTTACGGTCGATTTCCAGCCGCACCTGGGCCAATTTTCGCTTGAGAGTTCGGTGAATGGGCTTCAGTGTCAGAACAAAGGGCTTGGGCGCACCTCGATCCGACAACGTCATACTGAATTGAACCTTGAGTTCATCCAAAGGCTGCGTCCCGGCAAGGACCCTGACGAATCGACTGTGCTTCTTGGGCACCGTGATCCTCTCGGCGACACCGTCATCGGGTCTGAATGTCGTCAGCGTCTCCCCGGCAAAGAGCACGATCATCTCATCCGGCGCTTCGTAGTCCCAGCGAGCCCTGTCCGGGGCCTTGAACCGGAAAAGACCCCTCGAGGTCACCGGTTCCAAAAGCAGCTCCGAACTCTTGTCCTGGACAAAGGCGGACTTGAGACTTATCAGTGCCCGTTGGCGCTCGACGACGAGGTCGACCAACGCGTCGACCTTGGCGCCGCCACGCAGCCCATCCAAGGCCTCGATACCACGGGGTTCATCGGCCGCAAATACAGCAGAACTCACGACACAACAGAGAAATACGACAACGGAAGAGATCAGTAAATGACGCACGGCGGGCACTTTATCACAGAGACGAGTCCGGCGACGACCTCTCAGTGTCCCGCACCAGATCTCTTGAAAAGCCTCGAAAACCGGCCATGCTCGCGCCGGACCGCTTTCCCGCTGAATCCGACCGGCTTCGAGGAGATTGGTGATCACGTCTTCCCCCACATCCTTACCACTGTCCGCCACGACTGCTGAAGGCGCCGACGAGTACTGCCTCAACTGCAGACGATCGAGAGATCGTCACGACGACCGAATATGCCATCACCAGTTCGAATCCGCCCTCCGCCAGAAGTTCATCGAGGCGATCGAGAACACCCAGACGTTCGACCAGGCGGCACTCGATCTCGTCCGGCTCCGGGAACTCTTTGATATTCGCCGCCAAATGCATGAGATTTGCCATCGATGAATTCACCTCGATCAACGAAGCCCCCTGGAGCAGTACCTCACCGTTCCAATTGGTTCGACACTCCAACAGACTCCTGATCAGACGCCGCTCAACATCGGTCGCCCCATGCCGCCTATCAGCAAGGGCCAACCGAAACACGGAGAGTACGTCCATGTTTCGATGGTACTCCGGCTGGGAGGGAGACCCGAAGAAAACTCGGGAACGGTAACGGGCTCGGGCTCGGGAGAAATACGCACTCTCGCAGGTTACAATCACCCTCGGAGGCCACCATGAGCGAGCAACCCAAATCACCGCAAAAACCACAGCTGACCATCGAGGCTTCAGTTTCGATGGGCCAGTACACCAATTTCGTCAGCATCGCCCACAACTACACGGAGGTTCTGTTCGACTTCGGCAGAACCCTCCCGGGCCGCAAGGACATCCCCATCGTCTCCCGCCTGATCATGACCCCGTTCCACGCCAAACAACTGATCAAGGCCTTGAGCCATAACATCAGGCTCTATGAGCAGAAGTTCGGTGCGATCACAGACCCTCCGGCGGGCCAAGAGATGCCGCCGATCGGTGATGGGAACGCGAACTAAAAGTCTGGAGTGCAGGGGCTTGTTGGCGGTCAATCATCTGAGGACACCTAAGCCTCTGCACTTCAGACTTTGAGTAAAGCTGCGCTACGCGCAGCGAGCACAGGAAAAAAGGCGGGCCCTGACGGCCCGCCCGTTGAATAACTTCGAGCCGGAGAGATTACTCGCCGAGTTCCAGAATAGAAAAGAAGGAACGCTCCGCCCGGGGACGCAAGACATAGAGCCGGAGATAACCACCCTCTTTGACGTCCCGCACCTGGCCGAGCAAATCTTCAACGCTTTTGACATTCCTTCCATTGGCCTCGAGGATAATGTCTCCCCGGACAAGACCTTCGAGACCGGCGGGAGAATCAGGCCGAACGCGCGTGATCATGACACCCGTGACGCCCTCATCGATGCCGGTCATCTGCCGAACACGATCATCCACGGTCGTGACCGCCACACCAATCCTCTCGGCGGCAGCATCCGCATCGTCGCCCTCACCCTTATCGACCGGAGACGCCTCAGTATCGGCGTCACGTTCCCCAAGGGTGACCTTGAACTCCTGCAGTTTGCCGTCACGGATCACGTCCAAGGTCACGATGTGTCCCGGCGGCAGCGCGGCAACGGTGTCGATCAGCGTACGGGTATCTTTCATCGCTTGGCCGTCAACCTCGACAATCACATCACCGTGAGTCAGGCCCGCCTTCTCCGCCGGCGAATCCTCGGTCACCGAAACCACCATTGCGCCCTCTTTGGACTCAAGGCCGAAGGCGCCCTGGGCCTTCTGGTCGATGTTGTTGATTGAAACGCCAAGATAACCGCGAATCACCTTGCCGTGCTCCCGCAACTGCGGGACGATCCTGGCGGCCGTATTGATCGGGATGGCAAATCCAAGGTTTTGGCCCCTGGCGTTGATCGCTGCGTTGATCCCGATGACCTCACCCCGGAGATTGACCAACGGCCCCCCGGAGTTCCCAAAATTGATGGCGGCATCGGTCTGGATGTAGTTTTCGAACGAACGGTCCGACAGGCCAAGCGCCCGGCCCTTGGCAGATACGACGCCGACCGTAATCGTATGATCCATATTCAACGGGTTCCCGGCTGCCATCACCCACTCACCAACACGCAAGGTTTCCGAATCCCCCAACGGCAGATGTGGAAAATTTCCACTGCCCTTCTTGACACGGATCAATGCCAGATCAGTTGCCGGATCGGAGCCAACAACCTCGGCCGCGTAGGTCGTACCGTCAACCAATTCGACCTCGATTTTGTCGGCATCCTCGATGACGTGATTGTTGGTGATAATCTCACCATTCGCAGTAATGAAAAAACCCGAACCTTCAGAGCGTCGCGGCATCGGCTCTTCATCTTCCGGAGTCGGTTGCTGGCGGAAGAAGAAGTGAAAACGATCCTGTGGAGCCTGTTCGCGGGCAGACCGGAAGTCGATCACCCTCACGGAAACGACAGAGGGAATGACCCGGTCGGAAAGGGCAACAAAGTCAGGGGCTAGAAAATTAACCGCCGCCGGAGTTGCCTGCATACTCGTGTCGGAGCGATCGGCCCCGACAGTCTGGGTCATGTCCAGACCACCCGAGAGCATCATTCCAAAGAGAACCGCCGCCACCACGACGGCAGCGAGGGAAAGCACATTGTTCGAACCAATTTTCATCAAGACCTCCTGTGGGCGTCGAGCCCTTGCATCCTAGAGACTGCAACCCTCAATAACAAAGCAAAGGGCATGCCAAATTCCCAACCTGTCGAAGCGGCACCAAAAGGGGAGCTATTAGCCATTAGCTTTTGGCGGTTAGCTCGTTCCCACCTTGCGGAGAACCTCGCCGGCTCGTTCCACCGTTTTAGTCTGCCAATTTGGCATTCGATGAATTGATCTCTCTGGAAAACCAGCTGAACAAATGCCCTCTTACGATGACACTATCGGCGCCACGACGACACGGTCCTTGCCGTCTTCTTTGGCCCGATACATCGCCAAGTCGGCGGCTCGCATCAGCAGGTTTTTCTTCAGATCGGTCGATCCCGACCGAGGGAGGTGCAGAGGATAGACGGCAACACCAACGGACACTGTCAAGACCGAACGGAGGCTGACTGGTCCGTCAGCCCAGGTGAAGCTCCCCCGGAGGAAAGTCGCCCCCCGGAGCGATTCACAGATCCTCTCCCCGACCTTCGCCGCCTCCTCGGCATCAAACCCCGGCAGGATGACGACAAATTCATCACCTCCGTAGCGCGCCAGAGTCGCCTCGGGTACATCGACCGCCTGAGACAACAAGACCGCAAACTCTTTCAAGACCTGTGAGCCCGCCAGATGGCCCAGGGTGTCGTTGACCGCCTTGAAGTTGTCGAGATCCAGGAAAAGCAAGGCGACCTCAGCCCCTGCGACATCGGCTCGTACAAGATCCTCGGTCAGTCGATGGTGAAAGAATCGATCGTTGTAGAGGCCGCTGAGATCGTCCCTTCGGGCCATCTCACCTGCTCGCCGCGCATCGAGAAGATTCTCGAGAAAGGCGGATGTATAGGCCCCAAAGACCTCCAGAATACCGATATCCTGCGAGGTGTAGGTTCCACTCCTCCGATTGACCAATTCGAGGACCCCGCAGACCGTATGTTCAATCCTGATCGGAACGGCAACGACACCGGAAGTCTTAAAATTCGAAGCGGCATCAAAACGGTCACAGAAGTGGCGGTCTGCCGGAGGATCAACCATCAAATAGGGTTCGCCAGTCCTATAGACCCGTCCGACGACCCCGTCACTCGAATGGAGCGTACGCCCCAGCACGGTCCCGGCCGACGGGCCGAAGGCCGCCAGAAAATAAAGATCCGGTCCCTCTCCGCCGACCCGGTCCCCAGGACGGTCCATCAAAAAAGAACCGGCCTCCGAGGGCACAAAGTCGTTGGCTTTGCTCAGAATTTCGACCAGAAAGGGCCCCAGGTCCAGGCGAGGAATGGTCAATGCCGTGTAGCGCTGGCGCTCGAGGTGTGGCTCCAGCGCCTTTTGAGCGAGCGTCTTGACATCAGGCGACAGATTCATGAGAATCAGTGTACCAATCCGGCGGAGCCGGAACAATAATATTTACCGGCCGACCCCGCCGGGTTGCTCTCAGCTCTCAACCGTCAGCTATCAGCCATCACAACGCTCACGACGATTTCTATTTGAGCCAAAAGATGATGTGCCGCCCCGGCGAAGCAATCATCCCGACGGCATTGCATGCCAGTTAGGAACCGACGCCAGGCCGAAATCCTACCGAGCCAACAGGCTCAGGCCCGCGAAGCGGGCGGAGTGGGCTGAGAGCCGATAGCTGATAGCTGACAGCTTCCCCTCACCGCACCAACGCACGCAGTCTTTTCTCGAGGTCACGGGCGGTTTCACTGTGATCTGCTCGCCCGGGAGCAAAACGAATGGTCTCGAGGGCCTTTCGGACGGCCTTCATCTCGGCCTCTTTGGCGCCGAATTTCTGGTCCTCGGGCAAAGTAACCCACCACTGCTCCATCGCCAACTGCAATTCGCGCGCCCTCTCAGCAGGCGTCTGCCCGGCCTTTCGGGCCGGAATCAATCCGCCGCGCCGCCGGGTGACCAACCAGGCCAGGAGTCCTCCACCGAAGACACCAATCAGCAGAGCACTACCGACAATGACCCAGATCGGCACATCGGAAGGTACTCCTCGGCCGGAATCAAACTCCGGTTGATCTCCCACCGGACCTTCGTCGTGTCCGTCGGCAACCCCTGCGGCAGAAACATGCGTGACCGGAGTCGGCGTAGGGATGGGCGCCTCGACCATCAAGGTCATGGGACCGAGGCGATGGTTCTCATAAGTACCGGAGACGGTATTGAACACCGCCAGCGTGACCGGCTCAAGGATGAGCTCACCCGACGTCCGTGGCAGCAAGGTCATACTCCAGCTCCGAGAGCCGTGAATGCCTGAACGGTCAATAGTGACCGCACTCTCCTCTTCCGGCGGATAGCTCTCGCAATCTCCACAGGCCGGCCACAGGGACGGCGCCTGCACCAGGGGGAGATTTCCTCTACCCTCCAGGGTGATCGTGACGACCGTAGAGGCCCCAAAAGGAATCACGTCGGGTGTGATTGTGGCCGAATACCTGAGGTCCCCCACCGCACCCGAGAACCCGGGAGGCGCGGCCGGCCTCGGCGTAACGACGACGTCCACCGTCCGGGTCGAGCGTTCGACAACCGTATGGGGCGCAAAAACACTCTGACCCCGGAATCCGATTCGGGCCTTGGCCGCAGGAATTTGAAGGGTCCCAGGCTTGAGGGGTATCAGGACGAAACGGGCCAAAATGAAACGATTAAAGCTCTCTCCATTGACCTCGACAACCTCGGCCTCAACTTTTTCAGGATTCTCCAAACGCTGAACCCACCACCCGGGATACTCGGGTACGTCAACCCACTCAAAACCGTCAACGCCACCACCGGTCGTATCCAGAACGACACTCACCACCAGCGGCCGTCCATCGGCGACCTTTGACCGAGAGAGGATGTGTCGCATTTCGACCTTCGCCTGGCGAGCAGGTCCTCTGGAATTGCCAAAGAACTCGGCGAAGGGATCAACCCTACCAAACGGCCCCGTGCGTCTGGTTCGTCGCTGCTGGTGCACCGAGCCGGGCACAATTTCCGCCGTCACCGCACCACCCGCAAGTTCACGGGCACCGAGCTTGACGGTGATCGGACCAACCACAGCCGAACCCACTCCAAGGGGTCGTAAAACCCAGCTGAGACTCAAGGATGACGTCGACTGCCCGTTGACCCAGCTGAAATGGGTCTCGGTTGACGGTCCCTGAACGACCTCGAAATTGACCAGTTGTCCAAGATTGGGCTCCGGGCGGTCATTCCCCGGTTCAACGACCTGTACGGTCAATCGGGTCAGATCCTCAAGACCAAGGCGCTGCGGCTCCAGACCCACCCGGAGCGAAGGCTCCGCGGCAACCAAGGTCGTCACCCCTGCCGCAAGGCAGATCAGAAATACCGCAGCACAAACCGCCCATCGCTGCATCCCTAATCCGTGATCCCTAATCCCTACATCCGTGAGGGGGAAAGGGGGAAAGGGGGAGGTGAGAAATTTTGAATTTTGAATTTTGAATTTTGAATTACCAACCCCTGACTTCCTAACCCCTAACCCCTTACCTGTAACGGGGAGAGACAACACCGAAGCTTGAACGTGCAATATGCAACGTCGAATGCTCTGACTGATGCGCCCCGGAACTCTCACCAGTCCTTCTCCACATTCCCGCTTTGGGGCACCGGCGTCTGCATCGCCTCTCGGGCCTCGGCTTCGGCCCGATCCAACGCATCGAAGAGACCACCATTCGGATCAGGGGTGGGGGTGGGCTGCGGACCCTGCTCACCCGAAGGATCAGGAGTTGGGGTCGGCTGCTGCTGATCCTGCTGGTCCTGTTCTTCTTGTTCTTCTTGCTCGTCCTTCTGGTCCTCGTTCTCGT
>Ga0164318_10001721_pt1 | contig 19751 bp, 17 predicted proteins | sample GuaBasSedimGuay9_FD_113734 | JGI IMG/M metagenome (GOLD analysis project Ga0164318, IMG submission 113734) | Subseafloor sediment microbial communities from Guaymas Basin, Gulf of California, Mexico - Guay9, Core 4571-4, 0-3 cm | ecosystem: Environmental > Aquatic > Marine > Hydrothermal vents... | reverse complement strand
TTATCACGGTATTTGCATGCTGGTGTATTAACGACACATGATAACGTGATATGATCAACGACTTTTTTGGTTTTTTGTGAATGGAACAATGCTGTTTTAGACAAAAAAAGCAGAACCATTCAAAAATACCTCGCAAAAAATTAGATTCAATTTATTTGAGCTACAATATCAACAAGTTACCACCTTGAAAGGACTAACTGCACAGGTTGAAACATTTCAGTTTGTTTAAAGTCAAGGATTTTGAAATCGGCTCAGTCAATAAATCAAAAAAACCTCTTCAATTGAAGAGGTTTTTTTTGATTTATTCTTGTACTGATTATATCAGTCAGTTTCTGTTTAATAAAACGTTACTCAATTTCAACCAGGACAGCTTCCGCATCAACAGCATCGCCAATCTTGCATTTTATCTCTTTGACTGTGCCGGAATCATTAGTAACGACAGGTAATTCCATCTTCATGGCCTCAAGGATGATGACCTCATCACCCTCATTAACTGAATCACCCGGTTTCACCTTAATATCCAGAATTTTTCCACCCATTGGTGCTGTAACTTCGCTCACAGTTGATACCTCCTAAGCTAATAGTATTTAAAAAAATATTACAATCGTTTATAAAGGAACGAGGACAAATTAATTTCCCCAACCGTGCATCACAGCTTCAGGCCATCTTTGCCCGATCTAAAAGTACAAAAATCCTGAAACAGCTCACTATTCCTGCAACTTTTGCGCTTTTAGATAGAACAAACCTGACCTGAATCTGTGCGCCTGTTTGGAGATATTATTTCGTCCTCGTCCCTAAATAGTAAACTACATTCCCAAACAGCCTTTTTGGTTAAAATCTATTTGCTGGTGTGCGCTGATTTATACTAATTTATAAAGTACTTCTGATACACTTAAGACACACTTAAAAATGTTTTTATTAAAACATTGATGAAAAACAATCTAATTATTATATTATAATATTAATTTTTATATATATGAAGCTGTCCTTTGTCAAGAATAATATCTGAAAACATGAACATTCCCTTATTATATCCTGGCTCCGCAGCACTTTTTGTATTTTTTGCCGCTGCCGCAAGGGCAGGGGTCATTTCTTCCTATCTTTTTTCCATGGCGCCGGACCGTAACCGGACTTTTCACTTCGTCACCATGACTTAAATTTAATTGCCTTTTCTTCGGGGTCAGTTCCTTATCGCTCCGTTTGATTAGTTGAACGCGAAAAAGAGTGACCAGGGACTCTTCCCTGATCCGATCCATAAGCTCTTCAAAGAGTGTGAAACCCTCTTTTTGGTACTCTTTCAGCGGGTCTAGCTGCCCATATCCCCTAAGACCAATCCCCTCTTTCAGATGTTCCATGTCCTGGAGATGATCCACCCATTGCTTATCAATGATCTGCAGCATTATCAACCGGGAGATCTGTTCCAGGTCCTCCTTGCCAAAGGTCTGTTCTTTCTTCTTATAAACGTTTATTGCCTGTTCTTTTATCAGTGATTTCAAGTCCTCCACCGTCATGCTGTAAAACGCATCTTCATCCATATCTTTCCGGCTGATCACCGGCACAAACCCAAACATCCTGGCACAGTTTTCCGTCAGACCCTGCATATCCCAATCTTCAGGGTAATCACCGGGATCAATCCGTTGCCCGACAAGCGCCTCTACCTTGTCATCGATCATGTCCCGGATGATCTCCTCCATATCATGGCCATCAATAACATCTGTTCTGAGAGAATAGATTATTTCCCTGTGTTTGTTCATTACGTCATCATATTCAAGAAGGTGTTTTCTCATGTCAAAATTATTGGCTTCCACCTTTTTCTGGGCGTTTTCTATGGCGCGGGAAATCAGGTTATGCTCAATCGGCTCACCTTTTTTCATACCAAGACGTCCCATAACGGAAGATATTTTGTCAGAACCGAAAATCCTCAAAAGATCATCTTCAAGGGATAAATAAAAACGGGATGAACCGCAATCTCCCTGTCTTCCAGCCCTGCCCCTGAGCTGGTTGTCAATACGCCTGCTCTCATGTCTTGCGGTTCCCAGAATATGAAGTCCGCCTAATTCACGCACTCCCTCGCCAAGAACAATATCCGTCCCCCTTCCAGCCATGTTGGTGGAGATAGTTACTATTCCTTTCTGACCTGCATTGGCGATGATCTCCGCCTCCTTCTGATGATGTTTTGCATTAAGTACGGAATGAGGTACTCCGGCCTTTTTCAGCATTTTGCTCAACATCTCCGATTTTTCTATGGAAATAGTGCCCACAAGGACAGGTTGACCCTTTTTGTGCAATTCTTTGATCTCCTCAACAACAGCTTCATATTTTTCCTCCTGAGTCTTGTAGATCACATCCGGATAATTTACCCTGTTCATCTTCTTATTCGTAGGAACAATCATTACATCGAGGTTATAAATGTTTTTGAATTCTGCCGCTTCCGTATCTGCGGTACCGGTCATTCCTGCAAGTTTTTCATACATACGGAAGTAATTCTGAAAGGTGACTGTCGCGAGTGTCTGGTTTTCACCCGCGACACTCACTCCCTCCTTTGCTTCCACTGCCTGGTGCAATCCATCACTCCACCTGCGGCCCGGCATCATACGTCCGGTAAACTCATCAACAATCATTACCTCCCCATCCTTGATCACGTAATGGATATCCTTTTCAAACAGCCAGTAGGCCTTGATAAGTTGCTGGGTCGCATGGAGAAGGTCCGAGCTCCTCAAGTAACGGTCTTCAATTTCCTTTAAACGGGCATTCTTCTCCTCGTCGCTTAAATTTTCATCTTCTCTGACAGCATGACACTCATCATCCATATCGGGAAGCACAAAATCTCCCAGCCCTGAATTTTTGGGAAACGCAAGACCTTTTTCGGTAAGCTCCACGGAATTATTACGCTCATCAATTGTACAATAGAGAATTTCATCAAGTTCGGGCAGAACTTTTTGCATACTCAGGGTATTCTCCAGTCTGTCAATCTGCTTTTTGAGTTGCTGATTGGCAGATAAGATTTCCAAAAAAACAGAGTTCTTGGGATCGCCTCTCTTGACCTGCAAAAGCTTGTAGATGGCCTTCTCATCCACCTCGTCATTATCAAGCAGCTCACGTACCTCTTTTAAAAGGACGCGGATAATTCCATTCTGTTTGCTCCTCAACTTTATAACGAGAGGCTTTACCTCTTCATAGACCTTATTTTCGCTATGTTCCACCGGCCCGCTGATAATAAGCGGTGTCCGTGCCTCATCAATGAGAATGCTGTCAACCTCATCCACGATGGCATAATGATATCCCCTCTGAACAAAATCCTTTGAATCAAATTTCATATTGTCCCGAAGGTAATCAAAGCCGAATTCGTTATTGGTTCCATACGTTATATCGCAGTTATATGCCTTTTTCCTTTCAGAGTCATCCATTCCGTTAACTATTACACCAACAGAAAGACCGAGGGCACGATATATCTCGCCCATCCATTCGGCATCTCTTTTTGCAAGGTAATCATTAACAGTCACAAGATGAACGCCCCGTCCTGTTAGGGCATTCAAATAAAGAGGAAGCGTGGCCACAAGGGTTTTGCCTTCTCCTGTCTTCATTTCGGCGATCTTTCCTCTGTGCAGGATGATACCGCCTAACAACTGAACATCAAAATGCCGCATGTTCAGCACCCTGGCAGAAGTCTCTCTGACAACGGCAAATGTCTCGGGAAGGAGCTCGTCAAGTGACTCACCCTTTGAGAACCTTTCCTTAAATTCAGCCGTTTTTGCCATGAGCTGGTCATCTGAAAGCTTCCTGCAGCTCTGTTCAAGCTCATTAATCTGATTGACAATCGGGGCCATGTGTTTCAGCTCCCGATCATTCTTGCTGCCGAAAATACCATATATTATTTTTTTAAACATTTTTTTATCTGCACTTTTTTTATTAATATTTATGGTTACTGCTTAAATCTCATCTTTCCTTTTACAAACAGGTTGAAGGTTCAGAGGTTCAGGGTTCAGATGGGGCGCTGGTGAACACTTGCAAAAAAAGAGATAATATTCAGGGCAAGTGAACGATTTATCCCGGGGACCTCAAGCAGATCATCCATATCCGCCATACTAACAGCGGTTATGTCTTTAAAATGCCGGAGCAACAGTTTCACTCTATTATTGCCGATCCCGGGTATTAGAGATAGTTGAGATGTGATCAGCTTTTTCCCTCTCAGCTTCCGGTGGTAGGCTATGGCCCGGCGATGTGCCTCATCCCTTATCTGCATCGACAAGAGCAGGACAGGATGATCCGGCCTGAGTGTTACAGGGTTTTTTCGGCCATAGCAATATATCTTGTCATATTTTTCATTACGGTTTTCATCCGGCTTTGCGATCGATATTACCACCGGAATGTCCGGATGTCCCTCCTCACGGAGGACGTTTTTTACTGCTGAAAGATGTCCTTTGCCTCCATCAACAAGGAAGAGGTCGGGCAGATGCCCCCTCGAAACTCTCTTTTTGACAAGTTCCGCCATCATGCCGTAATCATCAATACCGCTGACTTCTTTTATCCTGTAGTTTCGATAACCTTGTTTGTGGGGCAGACCGTCAACAAAGCTGACAACGGTTCCCACGGCAAGCTCCCCTTGCAGGTTGGAAATATCAAGTCCTTCAATAAACCTTGGGACGGAGTTGAGATTTAAAACCGAGCTGAGGATTTTCATTAAATCATCCTTCCGCGAACTTGTTTTGCCGGCAAGGAGATTTTCAGCATTTGACAGGGCCATCTTTATAAGTGAAAGCTTTTCACCCCTGAACGGCGTGTGGATCACTACCCTTTTCCCTGCCATGTCGGTTAACCAATCGGTAATGGGAAGCAGGTCTTCAACCTGCTCAGAGATCAAGACCCGCTCAGGGATAAAGGTCTCGCGTGAATAGTACTGTTTCAAAAAGGCCTCCGCTACCTCCGGGGCAGACACATCTTTTTTTCTGATAAGATAATTACGGCTTTCCACAACGCAACCTTTACGGACATAAAGGATAACCGCCTGGTACAGATCCCCTGATTGAGCAATGCCGATAACATCCTGATCTTCCATCTTGGGGGAGACCACGTGCTGGCGCTCAACGGTTTTTTCTATTGCCCGAATCTTATCTCTTATCGCAGCCGCCTTTTCAAAATCCAGATTATCCGCAGCCCCGGCCATCTCTTTTTTCAGGTAATCAATTAATTCCCGGCTGCGGCCTTCCAGAAAAAGCCTCACCTGTTGAACAATCTCCCTGTAGTCGGATTCGGGGACATTATGGGTGCATGGGCCAAGACATCTACCCATCTGATAGTTCAAACAGGGTCTTGCACGGTTTGTCAACCCACTGCCCCTGCATTTGCGTAACTGGAAGTTTCCGTCAATTACCCGCAGGGTACTGCGAACGGAACTGACTGAGGAAAAAGGGCCGAAATAGAGCGCCCCATCTTTTTTTATCCTCCTGACAATGTTCAGGCGGGGGTAAGGTTCCTTGATATCAAGACGGAGACATGGATATTGTTTATCGTCCCGAAGAATAATATTATAACGGGGCAAATGCTTTTTTATGAGATTGCTCTCAAGAATAAAGGCATCTTTTTCGCTGGAAGTTATAATAAAATCAAGTCCGGATGCCCTTTTCATCATAAAGGCCGTTTTATCAGGGAGGCCTTTTACAGGTTTAAAATATGATAAAACCCTTTTTTTGAGATTTTTGGCCTTACCGACATAGATCACACGTCCTGAATGATCTTTAAAAAGATATACTCCCGGTTGATCAGGCAGGGTCTGCCGTAATTTATTGAGATCAAGTTCATACTTAATATCAACTGCATGATCCATCAATAAATGTCGTCCCATTCCAGATAAAGACGTTTTGTCATAACAACAAGGTTGTGAAAATTTCCTTCCCTGTCTGAGAGATAATTTTCAAGGACCGCTTCTTCGTGAAAATTAAATTTTTTGATCCAGTTAATGATAGAAGGTTCCCTGTCCTGTTCAAGATGAATAACCAGCATCTGTAACCCTCTTGATATTGCCAGGTTGATAATATCAAGCAACATCCAGGTACCGAGACCTTTATCACGAAAGGAGGGAACAACGGAAAATTTTAACCTGCCTATATGACTTTCTGCTCCAAAATTTTTCATACGGAGAACCGTATTTGCAATAATGCGTCCTTCAAGCAGGGCAATAATTGAGATTTCCCGTTTAAGTTCCAGGTTCATGACCCAGTCATGAATATAACCCGGATCGGAAAGATCGTGATCAAGAAACCATAATTCACTTTCGGGAAAATGTTTAAACATCTCAAGCAGACCCTTTTTATCTCCTTCTCTGACAGTCCTTATAGTTACTCCTGTTCCGTCTTTGAGAATTATTTCCTTTGGATAATCTTTCAGTTCCCCGGCATTTCCCGGATAATTCATCAGACGACCTCTTGACAAACATTTGTTGTAACCGTTCAAGGTTAATAATATCAAGCCATTCATGGTATTCCAGCAAATTTTCAGAGCCTGGGAGGCTGTTCAGAAAAAAGGTGGTTTTCATCGCAGCTTAAACGTGAAGGGGTAAAAAAGTGATACAGCAGGTTTATCCATACGTAATATTGCTGGATAACGGTTATTAGAAACAGAAACAGCAAAAACTATGTAAGTTGTTGCTTAAAAAAAGGATAAATGATATATAAGCATACAGTCAAGGCCATTATAGCATAAAATTATGGGAACAAAGCATGAAACATGGCGGAATCCGGATTCTCCGGCGTATAATGTTTTTAACATTTCTTTCGATAATGAGTGCATGTTCGGTAATGAGACCCTCAATGCCGCCTCTTGCCTCTATTGAGGGAAAGCCCGGCCATTTTTTTGCCGGCCGTATAATCAATACTAATGACGGAAAAGCAATATCATTTGACCTGCTCATTGATCTGCTGACAACTAACGACCTGATTTTTATAGGAGAAGTCCATAATAATGCGGATCATCATCTAATTGAGACCCAGATACTGCAGGCATTGATGATGAGAAATAAGCGCCTGACCGTGGCCATGGAATTTTTCGATGAATCAGATCAGCCTGCTTTAGACAGGTACATGCAAGGCGCTGTTACGGAAGAAAAATTCCTGAAAGATGTTAACTGGGATAAGAAATGGGCGTTTGACTACCATTTTTATCGTCCTTTGATGTTGCTTGCAAAAGAAAAAACGCAGAATCTGCTTGCAGTTAATGCCCCGGGTAATATTGTTAAAAAGGTGGCTGGGTCAGGTCTGAAAAGCCTGAATGCACAAGAACGTAATCAACTGGCAAAAAAAATTGACCTGAATAATAAGGACCATCGTGCCTATCTGAATGAAATTTATCGAAAACATCAACATGATATCCTGAAAAATTTCGAGTATTTTTACGAGGCTCAATGTGCATGGGAAGATACCATGGCGGAAAACCTTGCAGCCGATATAAAAAAGTATAATGAGCAAATAGTTGTATTTGCAGGAAACGGGCATATTGTAAATAAATTTGGAATACCTGAACGGACACAAAAACGTGCCCCGGTCAGGATGGCAACCGTCATGCTGTATCCTCTGACCGAACGGACGACAATCAAAAAAGGAATCGCTGATTATGTGTGGCTTACAGGAAATTATCTGCCTAAACATCTTATGCATCGGCACAAATACAAACAGTAACTCTAAGAGGCTGTCCGAAAATGCCCTTTTTCTCAAACTCTGCGTTATGCACAAAAAACTATCCTTGGGATATCAACCATATACCTGCGGTAATTTTTTTTCGCAAGCCTTGATTCTGGAAAAAATTGCTATTCCCGGACATCCTCTTAAGAACGCAAAATGAGACAGGAGAAGAATAGAAGTGACAAAAATTACACCTGAAACGATTGACAGCCTTAGTCCCGAAAAACGCAAAATTATCATGGAAAGATCTATGGAAGATATTTCATCCATCTATGAGGATATTCGCAAGATAGTGGATGACGTTAAACGCCGGGGAAATTCCGTGGCCCTGGAACATTATAAAAAGCACAAGGATGATATTACCGAATCCGACCTTGAGGTTACAAGGGAAGAGATAGACAAAGCCTACAAGCTTGTGGAACCTGATATCATTGATTGCCTGAAAGCGGCGGCCCATAATATAACGAAGTTTCATATGGCACAAATAGAGCGTGAAATGTGGTCTATAGAGGTGAGAGAAGGCATTCTTGCAGGCCGCATTACAAGGGCAATAGATACTGCAGGATGCTACATCCCGGGTGGGAAAGCAGCTTATCCAAGCACAATTCTTATGACTGTTCTGCCTGCGAGGGTGGCGGGTGTGAAACAGATCATATCCGTAACACCTCCTGATAAGGAGATGACTGCAAACCCGGCGACCCTTGTGGCTGCTGATATTGCCGGCTGCGACCGTATCTTCAAAGTCGGCGGTCCATGGGGCGTAGCGAGCATGGCCTTTGGTACGGAGACTATGCCGAAGGTGGATAAGATCGTTGGCCCGGGAAATAAATATGTGACCGCAGCCAAGATGCTGGTATATGGGCATGTGGGCATTGATTCACCAGCCGGTCCAAGCGAGGTACTGATCCTTGCCGACCAGACCGGAAATCCTGAATGGATCGCCCTTGATTTTCTTTCCCAGATAGAGCATGACCCGGACTCTGCCGCGGTACTCGTTACTACGTCGGAAAATCTCGCATCCGCGGTGTGCAAAATTATAGAGAGGGAATATGACAGTCTTCCGAGAAAAGATATCTTTGAGTCATCCCTTAAAAGATACTCCTGTGTGCTTATTGCGAAAGACATGGAGCAGGCCATTGATTTTACTAACGACTACGCTACGGAACATCTTCAAATTATGACGGAAGATCCATTTATTACCTTAAACAAAATCAGACATGCGGGTTCAATTTTTCTGGGACCTTACGCACCGGTTCCCGTGGGTGATTATGCCTCAGGCACCAACCATGTGTTGCCTACCGGCCAGTGTGCAAAGATGTTTTCCGGACTCTCCGTAGATGATTTCATAAAAAAACCCACGTTCCAGTACCTGAGCAGGGAAGGTCTGGCAGATCTAAGGGATGTTGTCGTAAAGCTTGCTGAAACAGAAGGCCTTCCTCTCCACGCAAGGTCGATAAAGGCAAGATTCATAGATTCAGATAAATAAAATAACCCGGAGAGCGCTCATATCCTGATTAGATTCGGAATCCCGCAGGCCGGCTTACAAAATTATTATTATCGGACAATCCCCTGTTTTCTGTACTTTCTCGTTCATAGAAGGCTGTCCGGGAATAGCAATTTTTTCCAAAATCAAGGCTTGTGAAAAAAAATTACCGCAGACATATAGTTGATATTTCAAGGATAATTTTTTGAGCATAACGCAGAGTTCGGGGAAAAATGGCATTTTCGGACAGCCTCACAGGCCCAAGCTTGGGAATGTATATATGGGCGCTATTTTAATAAAGGAGAGAATTTTGGGATATGAACACTTCTATTACGGTATTGGCGGAAAACAGTGTTGGAAAGGCACGGCTGATTGGTGAACATGGATTTAGCGTGTTAATTGAGAGGGGAGATAAAAAGTATCTCTTTGATACGGGCCAGGGTATGTCATTACCCCATAACGTCGAAGTGTTGAATAAAAACTTAACAGGCTTAAATAAAATAATAATCAGTCACGGACACTATGATCATACAGGAGGTCTAAAGTGGGCAATCCAACAGGCAGGCGAACTGGAGGTTGTAGCTCATCCGGCAATTTTTACGAGGCACATGTCTTTTGATCCGGTTAAGTCAACAGGGCCTCCCCGTTATATTGGCTGTCCATATACTCAGGAAGAACTTGAAAAATCCGGCGCTTCCTTTAATTTTATTGACCACACGGATAAGATTGCTCCTGGTATATGGTTTATTACAGGGATAGACAGGAAACCTGAACATCTCCCTGACGACTCCCGTCTCAAAACAGAGAAAGACAATCAACTAATACCGGACCTGGTTGAAGATGACGCAAGTCTTCTGCTGGAGACGAAAACCGAACCGGCTCTGATATTGGGATGTGCCCATTCAGGGATTCTGAATATCCTTGATCATGTGCGCAACAAGATGGGTATCCGCAAACTTGGCGCTGTTCTGGGCGGCACTCATCTTATGTATTCAAATTCCCGCGATATACCTCGTGTTATTGACACTCTCGAGGCATTTTCCGTTGAACTTGTCGGATTATCCCATTGTACCGGTTTTAAGGCTGCGGCTGAACTGTCAAGGTATTTTGGTGATCGTTTCGTGATGGCTGCAACCGGATGTGTTTTTAATTTTTGAAATGATCGGTTACAAATGATCTTATCAACATACCAGCCATATTTTGCCCCTTTCCCCGGTTTTTTTTCAAAAGCCGCCTGTTCAGATACCTTTGTCCTGATGGATTCGGTCCAGTTCCCACTGGGCGCCACATGGCTGACAAGGAACAGATTTAAAAATGACCAGGGCGTGTTATTATTGACCATTCCTGTATGGAAAAAGGGCCTTGGACTACAACAAATCAACCACGTCAGGATCTGTTACGAGAAGTCATGGCCTGAAAAATACCTCGCCGGTCTGAGCGCGGCTTATGCAAATGCCCCTTTTTTTAAAGAGCACCGGCGCCTTTTGCAGGAAATATTTTCCAATAAATATGACAGGTTGATTGACCTGAATTTAAAGATTATCCGGTATCTCATGGACTACCTGATGATTCCGGCAAAGCTTATATTATTGTCGGAACTTGATATTGATGCAAAGGAACCAGGGCTTACCCTCGAAATCTGCAAGAAACTGAAGGCATCTCATTTCCTTGCTCAAAAAAGCGCGAAAAAATATCTTGATAAAGAATTATTCAAGAGATCGGGAATAAACCTGGAGTATTCCAATTATCGCGCCCCTGTTTATCCTCAGCTATGGGGACCAAACATCCTGAACCTCTCTGTTTTCGACCTGATTTTTAATTGCGGCCCAAGGACACGCGAGATAATAACGGATTTGCAAACAAGTCCTAAGTGAAGGAGTTTACAAGCCACCTGCTTCACAGGCTCTGCCCGAGAAGCCTTTATACAAAGGCAGTGCATCATGAATAGTGTCTTGCAATAAAAACAAAGTCGTAGTAAATACCGGCATCCTTCATTTTGAGGTAAAAGTAGTTGACACTTTTATTGGAACTAAAAATTGTAAATTGCAGAAGAGGCTTATAGCCTCTTAAATAAGCGGCAGGATGCCGCTGCCACTTTTCTGCCAAGTGTAAAGTAAAAATGAAGGATGCCTAAATACCTTTGAATATTAACCCTGAACCATGAGCCATTGAGCCCATGAACGGTTATGCGGATTTTACAAATTGATATTTTTTACGGTTGAAACTTATAAAAGAATTTGTTAGCTTGCATCTTTATTGAAAACTGGAGTGTTAAGAAAGGCCCGTCTGTTGCCTTTGGGTACCCTGACAGTGCGTGTTCGTCCCCATCCGGATATTCCCGTTTTTTCCCTCAACGTAATGACCATAATGAAAAGGTCAAATGGCTGTGAATTTGAAATTCTTACCGATCTGTAAAACATTGCCATAGACCTGATATAATAATATTAATATCATAAATTTATTTCACAGGAAGGAGACCGTAATGAACAAAGATCAGTTAATAAATAAGGTAGCACAGGTTCTAAGCACCAAAAAGGAAGCCAGAGCAGCAGTAGACAGCGTTTTTTCAACGATAAAACAGACATTACAAAACGATGAACAAGTGACTATAATTGGATTTGGGACATTTAAAGTTGACCACAGAAAAGCAAGGAAAGGAAGAAATCCCCAAACAGGAGAAGAATTAATGATAGAGGCCAAAAAGGTGCCGAAGTTTACCCCCGGCAAGGCCTTAAAAGATGCAATAGCATGATATTGCAGAAAGATTATAAGCTCAACAGTCCAAAGTTCTGCCGTCATGCCGGAATCGATCCGGCATCCAGTTTCATTATGCCCTTGTAATTATTCTGGATGCCGGCTTTCGCCGGAATGACGTCACAAATAAATCAACACCAGGAATGTCAATGCGTGAAAAGAACTTTGGATTCTCAAGTTATGAATTGTATCGCCCTGATATCAAGCAATGATTCGCAAGAAAAGGGTTACCAGGCCAAGGTATATAATCAGACTCAAAACATCATTCGAGGTTGTGACAAAAGGTCCGGAAGCCAGCGCCGGATCGATCTCCAGTTTCTTAAGGGCTAAAGGTACTGCAGAACCTATAAGACCGGAAATAGAGACAAGAAATACCATCGTCGAAAAAACTATAAATCCCAGCCGGTAATCCGAAAGCCATAAACCTACGATAAAACCAAGAAGTATCCCGCATAAAATCCCGTTTATCAGGGCTACTCTCGTCTCCATCCAGAGCCTCTTCCCAACATGTATAAGGCTGATATCACCAGTCGCCAATCCACGGACAGTAACTGATGACGCCTGAGTGCCGGTATTTCCACCCATGGCCATTATCACAGGGAAAAAAAATGAGAGGCCGATGATCTTTTCCAGGCATAATCGGAACTGGCTGATCACGACGGCGGCAAGTATCCCGCCAAAAAGCGCTACAATAAGCCATGGAAGCCTTGCCCTTGAAATCTTCAATAATGAATCTTCTGCAATCTCCTGATCAATTACTCCTGCCATCAGGGAGATATCTTCATCCACTTCTTCCTCAATAATATCAATGATATCATCGTGTGTGATCCGCCCTATCAGTCTGTTTTGTTCATCGACCACGGGAATATTAACCAGATCGTATTTCCTGGTGAGCCGGATAGCTTCTTCCTGATCAGAATAAGCATTGATTGAAATGATTTCCGGATTCATTATATCGCTGACCTTTCGTTCCGGTGGCTCCAGTATGAAATCTTTCAGGGAAACCACTCCAACCAGTCTTTCGAAGTCATCTACTGCCCAGACGTGATAGAGATTCTCAACCTCCTCTCTCTTTTCCCTGATCGATTCGACGGCATCCCTTAGAGTTATGTCTGCGTTAACGGAAACAAACTCCAGGGCCATAATGCCCCCAGCCGTATCTTCAGGGTATGGCAAGAGTTTTTCCAAATCTTCCGAGACATCATCGCCAACGGTTTTAATAATCTCTTTTGCCCGTTCGCCGGGCAGGTCACCCATGAGATCTGCTGCATCATCCGAATCCAGCTTCTTGACGATTTCAGAGATAGCCTGATTATCAAGATCCCGTAAAATCCGTTCCTGAACCGGGGGCTCGATCTCAACAAATACATCTCCCGCTCCCTCAGGTTCCAACAATTTAAAAATCAAGAGACGTTCATCTGGTTGCAGGTATTCAATAAGGTCAGCGAGGTCTGCCGCCTTGATATGGTCTATAACTTTTATTAAGGCATTGCTGTCCCCCTGTTCAATATAATCTTTAACCCTTTTGACCAGTGTTTTATCAACAGTTCTAACTACAAATGGCGCCATGATCAGCCTCCTGTAAGTTCGTATCCCCAGGAGGCTGTCCGAGAATAGCAATTTTTTCCAAAATCAAGGCTTGTGAAAAAATTACCGCAGGCATATAGTTAATATTTCGAGGATAATTTTTTGAGCATAATGCAGAGTTTGAGAAAAAGGGGATTTTCGGACAGCCTCATGGGGAACCGCATAGATCGAATCAGGAACGAGGACGAAATAACATCCCCAAGCAGGCGCACAGATTTAGATCAGGTTTGTTCTATCTAAAAGCACAAAAATTGCAGAAATAGTTAGCTGTTTCAATATTTTTGTACTTTTAGATCGGGCAAAGATGGCCTGAAGTTGTGATACATAGTTGGGGAAATTAATTTATCCTCGTTCCTTACTTCATTCCCTTTAATTTTGCTGATACAAACCGGCCCGGCTCAATCTTTCCTTTTGTTTCCTGAATAATGTTTTCAAGAGGGATTTCAGCCCTGGCGGCGCTTCTGTGGCCTCCTGCCGACCCGCCCAGGTTACCAAATAATTTCTGGGCGATCTTTCCTGCATTGGCCTGAAAACCCGCATTTCTCAAGATTATGATCAACTTTTTGTCATATATCCCGGAGACTATACTCCATGTTGCTTCAGCAAGTTTCATGAAAAAGTCAGCGATAAGAACCAGCTCATCGGGATTACGCACCTCTTCCATATGCACAAAAGCGATATCTTTTATAAAGGTCAACCTGTCTATGGCAAACTGATAACTGAAAAGCGTCTTTTTTGTTATCTCTGAAAATTCAATCTTTTTGATAATGTTCATGTTTGTAAACTTGTAAAGGTACCTGAACGCATTTAAGTCGTTTAGGAGCGAGGCCCTCAGGAAATTATCAGTATCGGACTTGATACCGTAAAAAAGGGCCGTTGCGAGTTTGGGGGAGGGTTTAATCCCGGCAGCCCTTAAATATTCAGTCATAATAGTCGAATTAGCGCCATAATCCTCTTTGATATCGACAAAAGACGCCCTGGATAATGGATTAACAGGATGATGATCTATAATAATATCAAATTGTTGATCTTTAAACTGCTCATGATGTTCAGGCTGGGAATCTACGATCGCCCACTTGGTTATTTCTTTTCTCTTAATAGATTTTATATGCTGCTGATCAATCTTGAGAAGTTTGATAAAGGCCAGGTTATCGGTACGCTGAATGACATTTAAGTGATATATTTCCGTCTTGCGGACTTTACGCCATAAAAACCGCTTTAAAGCAAGAGCGCTTGCCATGGCATCCGGATCAGCGTCTATCATAATGCCCAAAATGTCATCAGGGTTCACCACTTGCAGCAACCTCTTACATTTTTCAATCGAGGCAGTGGATTTAGGAAATGGGTGCTCCATAATAGCATTCATGAAAGAATTCTCCTTAAAATTGTACATCGCTCTTCAATGTCGGGGGCAAGCATGATATCTGAAATTATGGCAGCTCTGCAGCACCCGGCCTCCACAAGAGACCTTATATTATCTTTCCCTATTCCCCCAATTGCCACGAATGGTATCGGACAAATTTGCGTTACCATCGAAATAAGTTCAAGTCCGACCAGGTCTTCTTTGTCCTCTTTAGTATCGGTTTCAAAGACTGGCCCGAACCCGATATAATCCGCTCCTGATGCCACGGCCTCATTAACCTGGGCTATGGTGTGGGTTGAAATGCCGATGATCTTCCGTTTTAATAAAGGCCGGGCAAACCGGATCGGGATATCATCCTGTCCAAGATGAACCCCGTCTGCATCCAGTATCAGGGCAAGGTCGATGTCATCGTTTACAATAAAGAGGACGCCCTCGCGTCTCGTTAAATCCCTGAGCTTAAACCCGAGTTCCAGACTTTCTCTCCTGCTCATTTGTTTTTCCCTGAACTGGATAACATCTGCTCCACCCTTTATCTCGGCAGAAACCACCTGAACAGGATCTCTGTTCCTCAAAAACCTGCCCGGAGAAAAACAATAGAGCTTGACATCCTCAAAAGTCTTCAATTTATTTCAACCTTCAACCCATGAACAGCTACAAATTTATTAAATCATCATCCAGGGTTTCGTTTATGAAGCAGATAACTTTCCTGTAATAATTTCAGCCACTTTTTTCCCGGAACGTATCATTCCACCGAAAATGGGTCCCATCCGAGGGCCCCCAAAAACATTATTTGCGGCCATACCCGTAACGTAAAGACCCGGAAATACCTCTGCTGTGTTTGTAACCGTAAATTGCTCTCCCTTTTCAGCCCAGAGAGACATCTCACCTACTACACCACCTGTTTTTGTATTTAATTTTATGCCCATCTTTCGTTTTACGGTCTCGCATATCTCCGCTGGATGGCCTGTTCCGTCTACAACGTAAGATGACTTTATACTCAAGGGATCTACATAAAGTCCAAGTTTTTCCACCGGCGACCAGTTAATGACAAGACCTGAAACCTTTGGTCCCCCTTCTGCTTCCCTGAACAGTACGTCCTCTACTTTTATCATGTTAAAAATAACCGTCCCAGCCTTAACGCACCTGGAAATAATAGTAGAAGTAGCTTCCACACTGTCCATTGTGTAATATCCATCACCTCTTGAAGAATGATTAATCCCAAATTCTTTCACGATATCAATGGCATCATCCTGGATAACGATCTCGTTAAACATCATGCCGCCTGCCCACATGCCCCCACCGGGAGCAACCTTGGATTCAAAAATAACTGCTTTCAGACCGGCTTTACCAAGGTAATATCCCGCCACCATACAGGCGGGACCTGCCCCTACAAGAGCCACATCCACCTCTAAACTGGAAAGTAACTTTACATTATAAGCCTCTATAATCGCTCTTGAAATAGATATGTCATCTAATTGCATTCATGTTCCTCCTGATTTATTTGCATCTGTAAGCATGGAAAAAGGAATATTGACCTGAATCTTTTTTGTTAACCACGTCATAATTATAATTTTGGCAGCGGGTTTGACAACAAACATCCGTTAATGTAATATTTATTGCGTGACTGGAAACCTTCCGGATCACGATTTTGTAAAACCTATCGATATTGCAAAAATAATATGAGGTTTATGATATCATGAAAAAAGCTGTTCTTTCACCATTATGTTCAGGTGTCGTTATTCCCGGGCTCGGACAAGTTATCAACCGCCAGCTCAAAAAAGGCGGAGCAATTCTCATTGCTGTTTTCATACTTTTTAGTTATGGTATAATTGTATTATATCATATTATAAAGCATGTCATGATAGGCATTGGACCATACGAAACGAGAACCGGGGTAATCATAGACAAGCTTAAGTCGGAAGACTTTTCTTTAATATGGCGCCTGCTTGCAGCGCTCGCTGTAATCTGGCTTTATTCAATGGTGGATGCCTACCTTACTGGAAAGAAACTGGATCAGAATAAAGAGAGAGATCACTTATGAGAGCCTATTTAATCGATGAAATTCACCCTTCCCAAATGGAAAAGATTAATGACTTCCTCAAAAAAAATGCTATTTCTTCCCACTTAGATGATATATTTTGGGTTAAAATTCCTGAAAATCTTCTCAGCAATATACAGTTAGAGCATACAAACTGCCGGCCCCATGTCTTTACCGTGGAATTAGGCGCAGAATGGATTAAACTGGAATTTCTTGTTCGAAGCCTGTCAACAATGCGATGCTCATGCACAGGTTATTGCACTGAAGCTCAGAGGAATTATATCCTTGATTTCGCGCATAATACAATCGACAGGTTAGGGATTATTACCTGAAAAAGAACCCGCTATTTATGAAAAAGCACTTGCCTGAGCTTCTCCTTGATGGCCTCCGAAGCATCTTTATCTCCGAGAACACCAACCCTGATAGTTACCTCCGTCTCCTGGGATGATTTATATTTAACAGAAATGGCAACCTTCTTATCATTGGAACGTCGGGCAACAATCTTACCTTCGGTAATATCATGATCCGAACTTACCAATTTAAATTTCATCTCATGAATCGCTTTTAAAGCAGCATCCCACGTCTCCATATATGGAGCCTGATAAATAACAGTCAAAGCCCCCTGATAATATTTGTAACCGGTAATTCCGGCAGCAGTGCCGACACCAAAAAAAATAAGAGCCGCACAGCCTGTCAACATAAAAGAGAAGGATATTATAATAAAGCACTTAACCCTGATCATTTTAAACTCCTGTATTACATATGAAGATGTTAAAATCTCTATAACTCATAAAACAAACCAAAAATTTTACCGTAATATAAAGGTTGAAGACTGAAGGGAATGGTAGCCATTCGTGAACGCTTACAAAAACAGATTATTTTTACCGTGCATTGGGAAAACATTACCGATTGAAATTGGTTCGTCACCTGTTTAAAAGAAAAATGACCAAAAAAAATACGCTTAAAATGCTATTTTTACCGATGTCTGTAATTACAGATAAATAAATACTTTCATTACTCTTAATTAGAGATCATGTCAATACTTACAAAATGACACAGGTCGGGAATCAGAAGTTGCTTTGGTGGATTTGTCGCTTACGCTCCTTAATCCACCCTACATCGGCTGCCAACGTAACTTTGCAGGGTGGATTAAACGCACCGAATCCACCAAAAAGCGGGGAGTGTCCCGCTTTTTGGTAGCCTCTGATTTCAACGTTGCGCGAACCCTTATAATTCCATAAAGGAGTCGTTCATGATAAAAATACTCTCCGCGGATATCGGCGGCACCAACAGCCGGTTTGCCTACTTCCGGTATGATGAGAACAAGAAACTTGGATTAATCGAAACTGTCTGGTTAAAATCCGGTGAAGCCGTATCTTTTGCAGACCTGATAAGCAAGCTCAAAAAAAGCGATTTCTCATTGGCCTTAGAGGAGGCGGGCATGGCCGTTTTTGCTGTTGCAGGCCCCGTTGAACAGGGTTGCTATAGCGCCCCCCCTTATATACCCTGGGACATAGACATATCAAATGCAAATAAAGATTTCGGGCTGAGGCGGTGTACCCTGATAAACGATTTTGTAGCCCAGGCCTATGCCTGCCGTTCTCCAATGATAGAATCGGCACAAGATGTGGTGCCCGGCAAAATTGATCCGAACGCCCCGCTTATCGTGACAGGAGCAGGAACTGCGCTCGGGATATCAGCTCTTGTCCCGCTGATTAGCGGCGGTTATATTGCAATACCCTCCGAAGGTGGCCACGCATCCTTTCCCTTTGAATCGGAACCGGAATTTAAGTACATGAAATTCCTGCTTAAAGAACTCGGAACAACATATATTACCGCCAATACCGTTGTATCCGGCAAGGGCTTGAGTCTTTTACATCAATTTTTCACCGGTGAAAAACTTGAACCGGCAGAAGTAACAAAATGCCTGAATGAGGAATCCGAGGTTCTCATCAATATGGCACGTTTTTACGGCAGGATATGCCGCAATTTTGCGCTCCAGTTTCTTGCTATGGGCGGGGTATATATTTCAGGAGGTGTTGCAGCGAAACTTCCGGAACTTGTAACTCACAAGGAGTTTGCAAAAGAATTTCATCGATCAGAGGCTATGGCCCGAATGTTAACAAAAATACCTGTATTCCTTAACCGAAATGAAGAAAGCGGGCTATGGGGAGCAGCGCTTGCAGGCGTCAGAGCTGCCGAATTCCCGCAAAAGCCTCTTAAAGGTTAAATGATGACATGACTGAAAAAACAGGGCCTACCGAACAATATCCGGTTTACGTCGTCCATACACAAAATCTACCGATAATTCAATAAATTAGGCCATATCAACGAGAGACAACCGGATACCCCGTTTTGAGCTATATCACTATTTAACCCCTGAACCCTTAAACCTGCAAACGATTACATTTGCTTAATAAGCTGGTTGGCGGATGTCAGCATCGGGTCCCAGGTCGGCCCGAAAGGAGGAGCGTAGGCCAGATCGCAATAGCTGAAATCTTCAACGGTCATTTTCTGGTGCAGGGCGACTGCAGGGGCATTTATCCTGTGGGCGGCGCCCTCTTTTCCCACGATCTGACATCCAAGGAGCCGGCCCGTTTTTTTGTCCCCGACCATCTGTACGGCTATCGTTGAAGAACCCGGGTGGGCATGTGCCCTGGACCTGCTTTTTATTACCACTTCTACAGGCTCAAACCCATATTTTGCCGCTTCAGCCATACTCAGGCCGGTTCTGGCAACCTGCATGTCAAACACCTTGAATACGGAAGTACCTGCCACCCCTTCAAGCTCAACATTTTTTCCAGTCACATTATCAGCGACTGCCCACCCTGCCCTGTTGGCTCTCAGGGCCAG
>Ga0164318_10001719_pt1 | contig 19762 bp, 18 predicted proteins | sample GuaBasSedimGuay9_FD_113734 | JGI IMG/M metagenome (GOLD analysis project Ga0164318, IMG submission 113734) | Subseafloor sediment microbial communities from Guaymas Basin, Gulf of California, Mexico - Guay9, Core 4571-4, 0-3 cm | ecosystem: Environmental > Aquatic > Marine > Hydrothermal vents... | reverse complement strand
CCACCAGATCCTTGAGCTCTAATAGCAGTAATCTCTATCTCATTCTCATCTAAAGTCACGGTATTTGATATTTTTAGTATCATGGCTCATCCATCCTTTTTTATGGCTTCTATATTCAATATATCATTATATTACAACTACTGACTTGTATAATTTCTTTACTCAGATATAGGTGCAAGGCTACCCCAAGCCAATATCTCAGTCGAGATCATGTGTTTAACTCATTCTGCACCTAAAGTATCTTTATCTCCGTTTGGAGTTCTATTCCAAACTTTTGGAATATTTTTTCCTGAGCTAGTGTGATCAGATAGTGTGCATCTTCGAAATTGCCATCTCCGAGATTGACGAGGAAATTGGCATGGACTTCGCTCCATGCCATGTTGCCTTTGCGTTTTCCCTTGAGCCCTACAGCTTCTATCAATCGTCCAGCATGGTCTCCCTTTGGATTTTTAAATGCTGAACCTGCACTAGGATCTTTGGGTTGGTTGTTGCGTAGTGAGACAAGCTCATCTAAAAGTCTTTGATCAAAACCTTCTTGTATATGAAATTGTGCGGCGGTAGCAATGCTAGGTAGTTTTGCAAAACGATAGCCAAAGTCAATCTCTTCTTTGGGGATCCATTTACCCTCTACCTCAATACTGCGTAGAATATTAAATATTTCATGAGATTTTACTCCGGCATTCATTGCCAATATTCCACCTAACACTCCAGGAAGTTTGGCAAGAAACTCAAATCCTGAGAGATTGTGCTTGCGAGCATAAGAGATGATTCGACCTGTAGGCATCGATGCCCCTATCGTCAAAATATCTCTCTGGAGATCAATTGTTGAGAAATCTTTGCCTAGCATCATGAGCTCGGGAGGATTTGGGGAGAGAAGCAGATTGTTTGCTCCACCGATGAGGTAGCGATCAGTCGGTATCTTGTCAGCATTTTCCAAGACTAACACCTCTTCTGTCTGACCTATTTTGATACTGGAATATTTTGAAAAATCTATGGTCTTGAAGAACATTTATTCTCTTCTGAGCATCTCATACTCTCTTGGAAGGAGATAATCCTCAGTTTTGATCGGTACTTCCCAGAAACCTTTTTCAAAGCCTATCTCGTAAAGCCTGTCTAGTGCTTTTAGCTGTAGAGGTGAGAGTTCGATGGATTCATCAGAGGCATACATATCGAGGTATTTCGTGAGCATTTTGTCGGAGATGCGAACCAGCTTCTCTGCTTCAAGTTTCGAGCAGAGTTCTTCTTTTCTTGTGTTGGCAATTTTGACACCGTCTATGAGAATATTTTCTATCTCAATGGCTCTATTGAGCGGAAGAGAACGGCGCAGAGCCATACCTCCAAGAGGCAGAGGCAAACCCTCTCCAGCAAGTTCAACCCAGATATCCCATATCTCCTTTTCTACTTCCAGACTCTCATCATAGTCGAGGATAGATTCATGTATGAGTACACCGGCATCGACCTCCCCGTTGACTACAGCTGCTTCAATTTTCAAAAAATCCATATATACTGGTCGTGCTTGAGGGTAATAGAGTCGAAAGAGCATAGCATTGGTGGTATATTTACCCGAGAGTGCTACTCTAAAGTTTCGCTTGAGTCTTTTTTCTTTGCGTCGTATTAGTTTGGGACCATAGCCCTCACCAAAACTGACAGCTGTTCGCAAGAGAGCATAGTCATCTCTGATGAGTGGATACATGCCGAAGCTTATCGCAGTGACATCATAAGTGCCTTTGATTGCCTCGATATTGAGGCTCTCAATATCTAGTCCAATATTACTAAATGTATAATCCTTGGTATCAACCCATCCAAATTTGATGGCAAAATACATAAATATATCATCTGCGTCAGGAGAGTGTGCTAATTCTATTTTCATTATTTATCACTTTAGTGTTAGATTAAGACATTCTATCAAAAAAGTGATGACTAAATACTTGGAGCGTAAAATATGTCATATTGAAATGTTTTAAACCACTTCATCCAGAAAGAACTAAAATGTTGTTACTATGTTTAGAACTAAGGATCAAAGGATGACTATGGCGATGGATGCAAATAAACAAAAAGCACTGGATATGGCGATTAAGCAGATAGATAAAACTTTTGGCAAGGGGACGCTGATGCGTTTGGGAGATAAGGAATTTGAGCCAATCGAGGCGATCAGTATGGGGTCTATTGGTTTAGACATGGCATTGGGGATTGGGGGCATTCCACGGGGAAGAGTTATCGAAATATATGGTCCTGAATCTTCTGGCAAAACCACACTTGCCCTTCAGGCTATTGCTTCGGCACAAGCGGATGAAATGGTCTGTGCTTTTATTGATGCAGAACATGCTCTGGATGTAGTATACGCTAAAAATTTAGGTGTAGATGTAGATAACCTTCTCGTTTCACAGCCCGATTTTGGTGAACAAGCCCTAGATGTACTCGAAACACTCACCCGAAGTGGGGCAGTGGATCTAGTTGTCATCGATTCTGTTGCAGCGTTGACACCCAAAAATGAGATAGAAGGAGACATGGGTGATGTGCATGTGGGGTTGCAGGCACGACTCATGTCACAAGCCCTGCGTAAATTGACAGCTATCTTGCACAAGATGAATACGACGGTTATTTTCATCAATCAAATTCGTATGAAAATTGGAATGATAGGATATGGTTCTCCAGAGACGACGACAGGAGGAAATGCTCTGAAGTTTTACTCCTCTGTGCGGATAGATGTAAGACGAATAGCTACACTCAAGCAGGGAGAATCATCTATAGGAAATCGTGTCAAAGCCAAGATTGTCAAGAACAAAGTTGCACCGCCATTTAGACAGGCCGAATTTGATATTATGTTCGGAGAAGGTATTTCGAAAGAGGGTGAATTGATTGATTATGGTGTCAAGTTGGATATTATTGATAAATCTGGAGCATGGTTTAGCTATGGAGAGAAAAAACTTGGTCAGGGCAAGGAAAATGCTAAAGTAACACTCAAAGAAGATACGGAGCTTTACAAGGAAGTCGAGGCTAAAATAAAAGAGGCATTAGGTATGGGAAATATGTTGATGGTAGGGACTGAAGATTGAGAAGATAGTCCAAAGTCTCTACTTTTCCTGAAAAGAAAATGAGCTGTTGTCGAGAGATGACACCATATATCCCTATTATGCATCTATAGTTTTGGGTTAATTTCGCTAAAATTAAGTATAAATTTTAAGAGGAGTATATGGATGATTTTTATTGATGATGTTGTAGCAGATGAGGTAATGGATAGTAGAGGTAACCCGACCGTAAGAGCAACCGTAAGATTGAGTGACGGAACATCGGCAAGTGCTATCGTTCCAAGTGGTGCAAGCACGGGAAAGAGAGAAGCTCTAGAGCTTCGTGATGGTGGTGATAGATATATGGGCAAAGGTGTATTGAAGGCTTGTGAAAATATCAATACACAAATCGCAGATACACTGATGGGCTTAAGTCCATTTAATCAAGCTGAGGTCGATCTAACCATGAAAGCGTTGGATGGTACAGATAATTATGGCAATCTCGGTGCCAATGCCGTACTAGGTGTCTCAATGGCAGTAGCTAGAGCATCAGCGATAAGCTTGGGTATGCCACTCTATCGTTATCTCGGTGGTGCCAATGCAGTCGTCATGCCTGTACCAATGCTGAATATTATCAATGGTGGAGAACATGCCAACAATTCTGTTGATTTCCAAGAATATATGATCATGCCAGTTGGATTTGAAAAATTTTCTGATGGGCTACAGGCAAGTGCTGAAGTTTATCATCACCTCAAAAAGATTATTGACGATATGGGCGAAAGTACTGCTGTAGGTGATGAAGGTGGATTTGCACCCAACCTCAAAAGTAACGAAGAGCCACTCTCTGTGATCGTGGAAGCGATCACAAAAGCAGGATATAAGCCTGGAGAAGAGATCGCTATTGCACTAGATGTAGCAGCGAGCGAACTTGTCAATGAAGAGGGCAAGTATGTATTAAAATCTGAAAATCGTGAATTGACTAGTTCAGAATTGACAGCTTATTATCTTGAGATGTGTGACAAATATCCAATTGTCTCCATCGAAGATGGTTTGAGTGAGGATGATTGGGATGGGTGGAAAGAGCATACAGAAGTATTGGGAGATAGAATCCAGCTTGTTGGTGATGATCTTTTTGTTACCAATGTGACTATTTTAGCAGAGGGGATCGAAAAAGATATCGCTAACTCCATCTTGATCAAGCCTAACCAGATTGGTTCAGTTTCAGAAACAATGCAAACAGTACGATTGGCACAAAGAAGCGGATACAAGTGCGTGATGAGTCATCGATCAGGTGAGAGCGAAGATACTTTTATCGCAGATTTTGCAGTGGCACTCAATACAGGCGAGATTAAAACTGGATCAACCTCAAGAAGTGATAGAATTGCTAAATATAACAGACTTCTAGAGATAGAAAGAGAGTTAGGTCAATTTGAATATCTCGGTGCTTCACTCTTTTAATTCTAGAAAGTGACAGTAAAATTGACAGCGAAAAAGGCGCAGAGGGGCGGAGGTATTCTCAGCCTCTCTGTTCGAGTGATCGTAGTGACCGCTATCGTGATAATACTTTTTGGTATTTATCTGGGTATATTGGTTTACGGAGAAGATTCTTTGACTGTCTTGCAAGATCTGAAGCAGGAAAAGAGAGATTTGCTTGCAGAGGCAAAGCAATTAAAAAGCGAAAATCAGCGGCTTCAAAAAGAATCTTTTGAATTAAAACAGTTGCAACCAGGGGAAGAATAATGATAATATATAAGATAGGTATTATAACCGCAGTTTTGACATCGAGTATACTTGCTTCAGGAAATCCTTTTGCAGTAGAGCAAAATGTAAAAAAAATAGATCAAGAAGAGGGTATGCTTCTGGATGCTATAGCAAAAGAGCAGGTGGCACAAGAAGATGAGGATGAATTCTCTGACAAAAAATCCTCTCATGCGAAGACAAAGACGAAGATCATACCACCCAAAACAGCAAAAGAGAGCGTGAAGATAAAAAAGAGAGAAATTACAAAAATAACTGCTCCTGTTGTCAAAATAGAAGAGGTCAAAACACCTCCTGTCGTGAATAATGTCACTCCTGAACCTAAAAAGCAAAAAGCTGTAAAGCAAGAAGTCGTGAAGATTAGCCCCGTCAAGGTTGTAGCCCCAAAAGTAATACCTATTGTTGTCCCAAAAAAGAGAACTATAGAAAAACCTACTGTAGCCAAAATGATAGAAGAGGTAGATGCACAAATTAAGAAAGTAGATGCACAAATTAAGAAACTTCAAAATAATTTGAACACAAGCAGGAAGAATCAAGAGGTAAAAAAGAAGCAAGAGGCAAGCAAAAAGAGAGTAAATGTAAGCACAAAGAAAATAGATGTAGATAAAAAGAGACCCAATCAGAGTCAGAAGAGGGCTGATGTTAACAAAAAGAAAGTAGACACAAGCAAAAAGAGATCAGATACAAGTCAAAAGAAGTCAGTAGTTAAAGCAAAGAAACCAGTAATCGAAGAGAAGAAGGTAGTAGCACCTGAAGAGCCCAACGCAGAGATAGAAACTCCTGAGTCAGAGAGTAGTATTTTTGAGAGAGAGCTAAAGGAAGCTATCGAGAGTGTACGCTAATTCTTACTTTTCTCTGTATCTTCTTGATGATACTTGAGATTTTGAAGTAACTTAATAGTGACCATCGAGATTAATATCTCAAAGAGACTCGCTAGGATGAGTTGATAATAGCTTAAAAGATCTATAAGATGTGCCTCATAACCGATCGTGGCGACTGCGACTAAGAGTGTCAGTGGCATAGAGAGTGAGAGTCCTGCCAATAGTGCATTTCTGGAACCATAAAGTGTTTTGAAAACATAGGCTGCCAAAATACGCATGATGATCATCAAAGATGTGAGTAGTAGTGCTCCACTTACAATCCCCTCAAGTGCCAATGCAGCGAGATCAAACGAGGCTCCCACATGAATAAAAAAGAGTGGAACCAAAAATCCAAATCCTAAGCTAGACATCTTCTCTTCCAATTTTTTCTCATGATGGAAAAAGGCTGAGATAGCTACACCAGCAATAAATGCTCCGAGTGCAACTTCCAATTTCAATGAAAGCATCACCGCGATCAAAATAAAAAAGAGTGAAATAGCAAATCGTATATCTTGATCAGAGGTATCAAATTTGGGCATCAAAAATGTTTTGAGCTCTGGATACCACCAAAAAAGAAGATGCAGAAAACGGTAGAGAAGAAAAATAGCCAGCATAAACAGAAGAAGATAAGTCATTTTTCCCAGTAGTTCCCACCCAAATCCTATCGTACTTGCTGCATCGAGAATAGTCAAGGCTGCGATACTGACAATCTCACCTAAAACACCTACAATAAAAGCTAGCTGAAGCCAAGGCTCACCTTTGCCATAATCTTTTGCTAAGCTAGCAAGAAGACCGATGGAGATCAGAGGCAAAGAGACCATGACAATAGTACTAAGACTGAAAAGCCAACCGCTCAGAAGTGTCAACAGACTCATAATTATCAAAAATAGAAAAGACCTATTGATCAAGGATCGTGGACTATTGAGTATTTTTTTGAGGTTAACTTCCATACCAGCAAGAAACATAAGATAGAGAAATCCAACTTCTGCAATGGTATCAAAATAGCTGTGGTGTTCGATCATTCCGATATAAGCAAAGAGCGAGCCTAGTATAATTTCAATCGGGGGAGTAGGAATACGGACGATTTTGGAGATATAGGGACTTGACCATATCAACATAGAGAGGGTCAGGATCAGGGTAATACTAGTGTGTTCCACAATCTATCGCTATGTCGTATCCCAGATTTTTTAAGATATCGAGATCTTTGTGAGGTGCTTGTCCAGTGGTTGTTAGATAATTCCCAATGACAATTGCATTGGCTCCAGCTTCAAACATTTTCGCCTCTTCATTAGAAAAAATCAGTTCTCTTCCGCCTGCCACCATAAGCATCTTCTCTTCACCTAGTAGTTGTCTAGCTTTTTTGATAATATCAATCGCTTCAGGTTGTGTCAAATTTCTTGACTTGATAGGAAGTGCAGGATTAGGATGATAAAAATTAAGTGGAGTTGATTCTGGCTCCAAGGAAGCAATCGCATCTAGGAGCTCATTACGATCCTCTGCTGTTTCACCCATACCAAATATACCCCCTGTACAGAGTGCCAATCCAACAGATTTGACATCAGAGCAAGTTTGCCAACGCTCTTGCCAACTATGAGTTTGGCAAATCTCAGGATAATAGTTTTCAGATGTTTCTAAGTTGTGGTTGTAGCTGTCGATACCGTGTTCTTTGAGATGGCGAAGCTGTTCTGCGCTGGCGGTACCATTGCATGCGATCAGATTGAGACCCTTTATCTCAGACTTAATGGCTCTTGCCGCATCAGCAACAAAAGCAGTTTTTTTATCATCTAGACCTTTGCCAGCTGTCACTAGACAATACCCTAAAGCACCATTATCCTTTGCTACTCGGGCTTCTTCTACGATTTGATCAATCGCCTTGTAAGTGTAGCGTTCGATATCTGCATGATAACGGACACTCTGTGTGCAAAATTTACAATCCTCTTTGCAAGTACCACTGAGAATATTATTGATAGCACATAAAAATATAGGCTGTTTCTTTTTCATAGGTTTTATTGTACATCCTCTTTGTGTTTACATTTGAAACATTCATACACCTCTTTGCCTCGAAGCGTTTTTTTGCCCATCATATAGTCACACTCAGGACATTTTTTGTCAACAGGCTCAAAGTTGGCAATAAATTTGCATTTGGGGTAGTTTACACAGCCAAAAAACTTTCCGCGTCTTCCTTCTCGCTCTTGAATCTTACCTCCACACTCTGGGCAGGGGACAGTAATCTCTTTTGCAGGAGTGAGTGATTTGGCATTTTTGCATTTTGGGTAGGCAGAGCAGGCGAGAAATTTGCCCCGTTTGCTATTTTTGATCACCATGGGAGAGCCACATTTTTCACAGATCTCATCGGTCTCTTCTGGTTTTTCTGGCTCTTCCCCATTGACATTTTTAGTATATTTACATTTTGGAAAATTACTACAAGCAATAAACTCTCCATAGCGACCTTTTCTTAGCAGAAGCTCACTACCACAATCAGGGCAATTTTCTCCAGTTGGGATTGCTACCTTGAGGCTTTTGATATTTTTCTTCCCTGCATCTATTTTTTCCATAAAAGGAGCATAAAAATCACTCAGTACCTCTTGCCAATCTTTTTGCCCTTCGCCTACCTCGTCAAGTGTCTCTTCCATCGAGGAGGTGAAGCTACTATCAACGATTTCAGAAAAATGTGTCTCCAAAAGCTCAATGACAGTAAACGCTATCTCTGTTGGATGAATGCGTTTCTTTTCTAGTTCAATATATTTGCGTGTTTGCAGGATTGTAACCGTAGGTGCATAGGTACTTGGACGACCAATCCCCAGTGATTCAAGTTTTTTGATGAGACTGGCTTCATTGTAGCGTGGTGGTGGTTCAGTGAAGTGTTGTTCAGATCTGATCTCATCAAGCAAGATGGCTATTCCCTGCTTGAGGTCAGGAAGGAGTTTATCTTTTTCATTGTAGCCTGTCACACGATAGAAACCATCAAAGAGGAGTTTTCGTCCACTTGCTTTGAAAGTCGTCGTATCACTCTTGAAGAGGATTGTTTGGGATTCAAATTCAGCATCTACCATTTGACAAGCGAGAAAACGATTGTAGATCAGGCGATAAAGCTTGAGTTCGTCTGTGGCGAGATAATCTGCTGCGATTTTAGGTGTGAATTCGATCAGAGTGGGACGAATAGCTTCGTGTGCCTCTTGTGCTGCTTTTGCTTTGGTGACATAGTTTCTAGGCTTTTGGGGTAAATATTTATCACCATATTGAGTCTTGATATGATCTCGTGCTCCAAAAAGTGCTTCTTTGGCGAGATTGAGACTATCGGTTCTCATATAAGTGATGACACCCATGGTTCCTTCGGCTGTCTTGACTCCCTCATAGAGTTTCTGTGCCACCATCATTGTTTTTTTCGGTGAAAAACCAAGTTGTGTAGAGGCACTTTGTTGTAGAGTTGAAGTCATAAAAGGGGGAGAAGGACGGGTCTTTCGCTTGCTCTTGTCGATCGAAGCTACGATGAAATCTTCGCTTTTTGCTGCCAAGACGATTTCTGTTGCCATCGCTTCATTCTGTATACTGAGTTTCTCGATTTTCTTTCCACCATATTCATAGATGGAGGATTCTATGGTTTTCCGGAAGAGTGCATCGATACTCCAGTACTCTACAGGTTTGAAAGCTTTGATCTCTCGCTCCCTATCGATGACGATTTTGAGCGTCGAACTCTGTACTCGTCCTGCGGAGAGCCCTTTTTGGATCTTGCTAGCAAGCAATGGAGAGAGCTTGTATCCTACGATTCTATCAAGAAGTCGTCGTGTTTGCTGGGCATTGATGTTGTCCATATCAAGTTTTCTGGGATTTTCAAGTGCGTGTTGAATGGCACCTTTGGTGATCTCATGGAAGACGATTCTTGGCAGGGTCTCTGGATCTTTTCCGATCGCCATAGCGATATGATAGCCGATCGCCTCTCCTTCACGATCCTCATCCGTTGCGATATAGATGGTTTCTGCCTCTTTAGCTAGCCTCTTTAGCTCTTTGACTGTAGCACTGGCATCGCGTGGGATAGAGTACTTGGGAACGAATAGACCTGCATCATCAATCGTAATACCAAAATTACTCTTTGGGAGATCGCGTATATGCCCTTTGGAGGCGACGACTTTGTACTCCTTGCCAAGGAAATTGCTGATAGTTCGACCTTTTGCAGGTGATTCTACGATAATTAAATTTTTCATTTGCTGCACTACTTCTCTAATTTTTTTTGCATTGTAACACAAAAGTAAAAAAAAGGCACTATAATATTCAAAATAAATAATTGGTATCCTAGATATGGAGAAAAGGAGGAGTATATATGAATCTTAAGGGGACTCAGCTTTGTGGCATTGACGAAGCAGGTCGTGGACCACTAGCGGGACCATTGGTGATGGCAGGTGTGATATTGACCGATCAGGTTGAAGGATTGATGGATTCCAAAAAACTGAGTGAAAAGAAGAGGGAGATACTCTACCCACAGATTATCAATGCCTCACGATATCATATAGTAGTGTTTACACATGCTCAGATAGATGAACAGGGAATATCTTATTGCTTGCATGAGGGCTTAGAGCAGATCAAAGCATCACTACCTGATGCATCCTATCTCTTTGACGGCAATAGTACTTTTGGTGTGGAGTCTATCGAAACGATGATCAAAGCAGATGCAAAAATTCCTGAAGTGAGTGCCGCAAGTATCCTCGCGAAAGTAACTCGTGACAGAGTGATGAAGGATTATGCGCTGGATTATCCTGAGTATGGTTTCGAGAAGCACAAAGGTTATGGTACAGCAGCCCATGTCGAAGCGATGCGAAAGTATGGACGATGTGCCATTCACCGTCACACCTTTCGAGTTAAGGCATTGGATGAGATTTTAGGGACAGGTGACGAAACCAAACTTTTAGTAAAATAACTACAAGCTTTTTATTCATCAACCAGACACAATTGATTTTTAGTTAAAATATACCCTACTATATCTCAAGGCGCAAGATGAGAGAACTCACTGCAAAGACCATTATTATACTATTTGATCTACTGATTATTACTTTTTCTATCTATTTTGCTGATTTTCTCCGTAGTAATTTTGCTGAGTTTATAGGTACACCGCACACAGCTCCCCTCACAAACTACAGTGCCATTCTACCTCTCTATATCTTACCCATTGTTCTTTTTGCTTATGAAGGCATTTATACTTATCGTTATGATTTTTGGCATGAGAGTCGGTTGATCCTCAAGGGAATTCTCTTTAGTGCTATACTTGTCTTCTCTTATCTGGCCATCACCAAATCCATTGGAGTCTACTCTCGTATAGTCATAGGTTCAAGCTTTCTATTTATGGCTCTACTGATTCCAATCTCGAAGAATTTCACTAAAAAATTACTCTACCGTTTAGGATTATGGAGCAAAAAAGCAAAGATTTACGGCAATGACCCTTTTTTGACACAAGAGATTTATGGCAACCCATATCTAGGCTATATCGAGCCAAAAGAGGGAGAAGAACCCTCAACACTTTTTGTCAATCCCAAAGGTGATGACGCAGCATCTCTCAAAGAAATTATCTCTTCTCAGATGCAAAAGCGAAGTGAAGTTATTTTCATTCCCTTTATCGATGACTACGACCTCACACACTCACATATTTATGAGCTCTCCAATACAAGAACCAATCTCATCGTCTACCAGAACAGACTCAAAAATCGCTATTTACTGCTATCGAAACGCATTACTGATATGTTTCTCTCGATCCTTATATCTCCTTTTCTTATCATTCCTATGATCTATATTGCATATAGAATACACAAAGAGGAACCGGGAACCCCTATTCTCTTCAAACAGAAACGATTGGGGCAGGAGAAGAATATTTTTGTCTGCTATAAATTTCGTACAATGTATGACGAAAGTGAAGAGATACTTCAGAAGTATCTCTCAAAAAATCCAGATGAAATATCATATTATAATCAGTATCATAAGTACAAAAATGATCCTCGCATCACACCGATAGGAAAACTTCTACGGCGCACTTCGCTCGATGAGCTACCTCAGATATTTAATGTCTTCAAACAAGAGATGAGCTTCATCGGTCCACGCCCTTATATGCTTGACGAGAAAGAAGAAGTAGGAGATACTCTCGATATTATCCTAGCTGTGCGACCTGGTATCACTGGGCTTTGGCAAGTTAGTGGACGGAGTGATGTTGATTTCCACTCTCGTATTGACCTAGATGTATGGTATATACGCAACTGGAATCTCTGGATGGATCTGGTCATTCTGATCAAAACCATCAAGACAGTTTTTTTAAAAAAGGGTGCCCAGTAGCTAGTGTGCTACTTGCAATCGGCATAATCAATACCGGGTGACTCTAGATCTGTCAAGGCAGTGAACCAGACATTTGCCATCTTTTCATATCCGCAATCATTCGGATGTATGCCATCAACAAAATCATTATTGGGACCATTGTATGTGATGTTGGCATCATGTTCCATATCAACGACAACTATATTATCTCCATTTGCAATGCGATCTTGAGCCATCGCATTTAGATTCATATTAAACTCTGAAATGATACCCGGATTGATGGCATCAGACAAAATAAGTGCCAATATGACTAAAATATCTATTCCACTCTCATTTTTAAAACGCTCTATTTCATTGAGAATATCTTCTACTCCTGAAACAGAAGTGCCCATATCGTTGGTTCCTATATACAACAAAATAATATCAGGGGCATTTGCATGCAGATAGCCGTAAATATGATCAGCCATCTTATGGCTTGTCCATCCCTCATGTCCCTCATTGTCACCATCAAAGTAAGGCTCGATAGCTCCACCTGTCGTTCTTGAACCAACAAAATCAGTAGCGAAACCTACATCTTCAAGTTTATACCACAAGTAATTTCTATATCCACTTCTTTCTGCATCCGTACGAGTATCATCAAAATTCCAATCCCAAGTGATAGAATCTCCAAGTGGCATAATTTTATAAACTTGAGAATTATTATTTTCAGAACTGTTATTGTCAGAACTGTTATTGTCACTGATGTTGGAGTCAACTACTCTACTAGTTGCACCGCCTCCACAACCCAAGATAAATAGAACTGTCACTATAATATAAAAAAATTTCACACTTCTCCTCCTAATCTACAACTGTTATTTTTCACTGTTACGACTTGTCTTTGTCGGATAATCAATCTGTATTTTAAACTATTCTATGATAATATAACGACAAGTTTAGCTAGTAACATTAGAATTTGACAGATTATACCAAAAACTACTTAGGATAAAAAATTAAAATGGAAATCAATATTGCTATTTATAAAAACTAGAATAGAAGATCTTATTATCATCGAGCCAAAAGTTCATGGTGACGACAGAGGTTATTTCATTGAAACATTCAGAAAAGACAAATTAGAAAAATTTCTCGGTCATTCAGTAGACTTTTGCCAAGATAATGAGTCGAAAAGTTCGCGCGGTGTTCTCAGGGGTCTACATTATCAACTTTCTCCTTTTGCGCAAACGAAATTGGTTCGCGTCATCAAGGGGCGTGTCTTGGATGTAGCAGTTGATATCAGAAAAGAGAGCCCAACCTTTGGCGAACATGTTGCAGTAGAATTAAGCGAAACAAATCATCGTCAACTCTTTGTCCCTAGAGGTTTTGCGCATGGTTTTGTCGTGCTAGAGGATGATACGATCTTTGCTTACAAGGTTGACAACTACTACTCACCAGAATATGATCGTGGGATTGCCTTTGATGATCCTACTATCGGAGTCGATTGGGAGATAGACCATTCAGAACTCCAACTATCGGACAAAGATACCAGACAGCCTGCCCTGAACGATGCAGATCTATTTCACTATGGAGAAAACCTATATGAGTAAGAGTATTCTAATTACAGGCTCCAATGGACAGTTAGGACGAGAACTTCAGAAACTTGTTCTTGAACAAGCAGAGCGTTTTCCCCTTGCCAACTTTTACTTTGCAGACAGAGACTCCCTAGATATAACAGTCAAAGAAGCACTTCGAGAGTTTATTACAATACATGCCATTGATACGATCATCAATTGTGCCGCATACACTCTAGTAGATAAGGCAGAAGAGAATCAAGAACAGGCAGACAAGATCAATAGAGAAGCGGTCAAATACTTGGCTGAACTTTCATTAGAAAAGGATATTTGGCTCATACATATCTCAACAGATTATGTTTTTGACGGTAGAGGACATAGACCCTACAAAGAGGATGACCCTGCAGCCCCACAAGGGATCTATGGCAGATCAAAACTTGCAGGAGAGAGGGAGATAGACCTTATTGCTCCCAATCATGCGATCATCATACGGACATCATGGCTCTACAGCAATTTTGGCAGCAACTTTGTCAAAACAATGCTGAAATTAGGAAGAAGTAAAAAAGAAATTTCTGTTGTTTGCGAACAGACAGGTACACCAACTTATGCTAGGGACTTAGCAGAAGCGATACTGAGAATCCTAGAGCAAAAACCTGAACTCATAAAATCCAACCCCTCAGGATCAGTAGCCCTCTATCATTTTAGCAATGAAGGTATCTGCTCTTGGTATGATTTTGCTCATGCTATATTTGAACTCTCCAACATCAAGTGCAAAATCAACCCCATCAGTGCCGAACAATACCCTACCCCTGCCAAACGACCTTACTACAGCGTTCTTGATAAAACAAAGATAAAAAAAGCATATAGACTTGAAATCCCCCACTGGAGAGATTCACTATACGATCTTATCAAGATTCTTTAGGGAGAGTAGATGTAACTCTATCATCTCCATCCATCCACTTTTTACCGCTTCCAGAAGTAATGCATCATCCATCTCAAGTAATTTCTTTTTGTCAATAATATAAAATCCAGCAAGCTTCTGATCCTCTTCGCCCTCTTTTTTGAAGTTAAATTGGGAAGGTTGCAGGATATCTTGCTCTTTTAGGCGTTTGAGAATATGGGTAGTCACTTGTGTTTCACGATGGTATGTTTCAAGCAGTGTTCTAGCATTGATGAGAGCCTCCGAAGCTTGACCGTCGGCATCAAATAGTGTCACACCATCTGGAGAAGTGAAACACCCACTCTCCAAGTCAAAACCTATCTGTAGGCTATCACTACTCTCATCATCAGCCACGAGAGTAAAAGGGTATCTTCTCAAAAAAGCAGGAAGATAGTCAAGAGAGCATTGCCCTTTGTCATCTATAGCATTGTTCTCTTCTCTGCCGACCATAAGCATAAGCATAGGAGTCTCATTTTGCTCTAGGATAATGATTGGATAACTACAGCAAAGAGATTTTACTTCACTGAAGGTTATAGGGATGAGATTGATATTTTTGGCAAAATAGAAATCCTGCGGTGGCGTATAGCGATAAAATCCATGCTCTTTCGCTCGAAGAATTTTGACATTTTTATACATTATATTAACCTTTTATTTAAAATATTTTCTTTGTAACTCTTGGATATATTTATAATCTGTTTGACCGCTATAGTAATAGGCTTCTATAAGAGAAGTGAAGATATCAGCCTCAGTATTTACAAGCCTCAATTGATTGTCCCTATATTCTGCTTCAGCTAGATAAGCATCTGTCAAACTCGATACACCATTGACATAACTTTTGCTTGCACCTTCAAAATATTTTTTGGAAGCTTCCACAGCGGATCTTTCTGCTGTGACACTAGCAAGCCCTCCCTTGATATTTGAAAGTGTTTTTTCCAGAGAAATTTTGATATTGAGTCGTGAATCTTCAGCCTCTTCTTTAGCAGCATAATAGAGGTATTTGGACTCTTTGACTCTGTCATCCACATATCCTCCCTGAAAAATAGGAAAATTAAGCGTGAGCATCGCCCGCGTTTCATCCTGCCTAGTGACAGCATCAATAGTTCCTCCAGCATCACCATAGCTGAGTACTGCATCGATTTGTGGAGATCTTTCGCTATTCCTAAGTCCGATCTGTATCCTTGCTATTTCAACACTCTGTTCATCCAGTTTTATGCGTGTATTTTTACCGATACTCTCTTGTACCGATCTAAACTTAGATTTATTAAAAACTTTTCTCATCGCATCTATATTAAAATTGACAGGAGTGATATATTTTTCTACATCTTTATATTTTGTCAATAGTCTAAGATTATAGAGATTGTATTCATAAATTTGTCTAGCTTTGATCAGATCACTTTTACTCTCTTGCATCTTGGCAAATGCTTGATACTTTTCTATACTTGAAGCGAGTTGCATTTCAAATTTTTTATTTATATTTTCATAAGCTGAAGTTAGGACGAAGAGCTTCTTTTCGAGAATGACTATAATCTTTTTTTGTCGTACAGAATTAATGGAATTTTGGAGAATCATTGTGACAAGTTTAGCTATCTCATCTTTCTCCTGCATGAGTGCAAGCCCCTCTCTTGCCTTGGCATCCTTGATACCTTCGATCAATTGTGCTCGATAAATCGATTGCTTGAAGGTGAGATTGTAATTGTATGCTCTACCATGATGATATATGTTAGTTTCTGGATATTCATAGTGATAATTTTGATTACCATATTGTCCAGATATATTGAGACTAGGCTTATATCTATCCACACTTTGATCGTAATAGCTATGACTAGCAGAAGCTTTATGTTCAAAACTTTTTATTTTTGGATTGTTTTCAATGCCCTTTTGGCATAGTGCCGCAAGTAAATTTATTTCCGCATTTAGCATAGAAACAGAGATTGCTGTCAATAAAATAATCTTAGTTAGCATTAAATATCCCTTTGCTGAGTTGAATAATTGGATTCATTAGGTATTTCATCAGAGTACTCTCACCTGTTTGGATGAAGAGAGAGACAGGCATACCAGGTAAAATAGTAAACTCATTTATTTTGATCGCCTTGAAACCATCAGGTGTGATCTTGACCAAAATCTTGTAAAAAGACTCTTTTGCCCCTTCGGGTATGATCGCATCAGCGGAGAGATAAGTGATCTCTCCATAGATGGGAATAGCGGCAGGACTGACAAATGAGGCGAAAGAGACTTCAACTTTCTGCCCTACGAAAACCTTTTCGACATCAGTGAGTAATACAAAAGCTTCGATCATCAACTCTTTACTATCTGGCACAATGGTCATGATAGGCTTATGAGGGGAGACAACTTCACCATCAGCATGGAGCTTCATATCAGTTACCAAACCAGAGCTAGGGGCTTTGATCGTAGAGTTTTCCAAAGCATTTTTCAAAGATATAATTTTGCCTTTGATCTGCCCATTATCTAGCTTAAGTTTATTGCGTTCCCTGAGCACATTGTTTTTAAATGTGTTTCTCTCTAGAATAATTTGCTGCTTATTTGCCTCGACAGTTGCTAAGTTTTCATCTATATTCGATAACAATGAGCTAATCTGCTGCTTGGTCTGCTCAATACGACGCTCAGTATCGATAGATTTGAGTTCATCGACGGCTTCTTCTTTGAGAAGTTTTTTCCATTTTTTTAACTCTTTTTGATATGAAGCAAGGAGCCTTTTGTTAGATTCTATCTGTTGTTTCAATCCATTGTTTTGTGATATATATATATCGTTTTTTCTCTTAAGTAGAGAGATTTTTGATTTGATACTATCGATATCAGAGGTGAACAATGTTCGTGTCTCTTGCTCTAGTTGGCTGAAGTTGCTTTTGTCAAAAAGCATTTTTTCACAAGAACTACAATCAAATGAGTCCGAGAATAGAGCAAGTATATCTAGTCTGCAGATATTGAGAGTATTGGTATCATAATTGCTAATACTTGAATCAAGTTGTGCCCTGTATTCTGCATCATCAAGCTCTAGGAGCTTCTGATTTTTTTTGACAGTATCTCCTTCAAGTACATAAAACTTTCTGATGATACCACCTTTTGGGTGGGTAACTATCTTGTTGTATGAAGTCGTGATCACTTTGCCCCGAGCAGTGACAGTCATTGCAATGTTGGCATATACACTCCATATCCCAAAAAGCCCAAAAAGCAAAAGTATGGTTATCGTACCTAATCTTCGTGATGAACTATGTGCTCTTTCCAATACTTCATGATGATCATCTGCTCTATTTTTCTTGTCCATTGTTGTCATATCGGTATTTTTATTTTTCATTGTTTGATTTCTTTTGTTCTATGCTTTTTGTTGTTTTGCCTGATAGTGCATTCAGCACTTTGTCTCTCTCGTCATAAGAGACTACGAGTCCTTCTTTCAGTACCAACAGCTTGTCTGTGAGAGTGAGTATATTTTGCTTATGCGTAATGATAATAACAGTAGTGCCTTTGTCTTTCATGATCCTCAATGCCATAGAGAGCGCATACTCTCCTGCGTCATCCAAGTTAGAGTTGGGCTCATCAAGTACAACTATTTTTGGATTCCCATAGAGTGCTCTTGCTAAACCGATACGCTGCTTCTGACCTCCCGAAAGTGCCATTCCGCCTGCGCCAACTCTCGTGCCGTAGCCTTCTGGAAGATTCAAGATCAACTCATGGGTTCCAGAAAGTTTGGCTGCTTCTATGGTACTTTCATCAGAAGCATCCTCTTCAAATCTAGAAATATTCTGCGCTATTGTTCCCTCAAACAGTTCAATGTCTTGAGGCAAATATCCTATATGCTTGCCTAGTTCTACAGAATTATACTGATGAATATCTGCACCATCTATACGAATATGACCATTTACGGGTTGCCATACTCCTACAGCTGTTCTGGCAAAAGATGACTTTCCTGCTGCACTCGGTCCGATGACACCGACTATCTCTCCAGGATTGATCTGAAGATCAACCCCCCTTAGTACTGGTATCTTTCCAAGTGGCGGTATGGTGACAACTTTTTCAAATCGAATAACACCCTGAGGATCTGGCAGAGAGAGTTTCTCCTCCTCAGTAGGAAATTCCAGAAGAAGCTGATTGAGTTTATCATAAGCAATTCTCGCCGTTGTAAAGCCTTTCCACCCCCCTACGATTTGACTGATCGGCTGTAGTGCTCGACCCAAGAGGACAGCACCAGCGATAAGCATACCTGGAGAGATACTCCCTGCGATAGCTAGCATAGCGCCCACACCATACATCATAGATGATGCCAACATTCTAAATGACTTGGATGCATTACTATAGAAAGAGGCTGTAGTACTAGCTTTGGTATGTGTCACAAGATAACGGTTGTACTTCTCCATCCATATCCTGTGGAGATTCTCCTTCATACCCATAGCATGTACGACCTCTACATTACGGACATTATTTTCAAAAAAGCCCACTGCACTACGATACTGTTCATTGGACTCTTCCAAACCCTCCTTGGTAGCCTTACCATTGAGCCATGTGAGCAGGAAGATGATGGCTGTCGCTGCTAAACCGTAAAAACCAAATACAGGACTAAAAGCAAACATGATGGCAATATAGATCGGAAACCATGGGAAGTCAAAAAAAGCAAATATGCCTTGACCTCCTAGAAATGTTTTGATACTACTAAAGTCCCTTATAGGCTGGATATTTGCCTTGTTTGGGTACTTCGCCGCCAAAGAAAATGTGGCATTAAAGAGACGCTCATTCATCATCAAATCAAGTTTATTACTGGCATAAATCATCAATTTAGCACGAACATAATCTAGTATCCACATCCCTACAAAGAACATAATAGTAATGATAGTTACGAGAAAGAGAGTGTTCATATTTTTTGATGGCATAACGGTATCATAAACTACCAACATATAAAAAGGTGCAGAGAGCATCAAGATGTTGAGAAAGAAGCTATAAATACCCAATGAGATAAATATCTTCTTCATACCCCTCAATGCTAATTGTAGATCAGATTTCTCTTGATTAGTGGTTGTTTTTTGCAAGTTGTCATTCCTTTAATTTTACTTTCCTCATATATTAGCAATATTATTTAAGTATTATTATAATTTCTCTGATTTAGAAGATAGATTGCTATTATACCGAATTATCTTTAATCTTAATCTCACATCCTTATACTAACTGTTTGCTATGGTGTTACAATTTATCCCCAAATATCTGAGACTCTCAAATTAATGAAAATAATAAGTAATAAATAAAAGTTTTTTATACTATACTTATATTATGTAATATGTAAAACATTTTACTAATTTAAAGGAGATTGATTATGCCAAGAAGAACAGAGATTACAGAGATTTATGTAGCAACATT
>Ga0164318_10001718_pt1 | contig 19769 bp, 11 predicted proteins | sample GuaBasSedimGuay9_FD_113734 | JGI IMG/M metagenome (GOLD analysis project Ga0164318, IMG submission 113734) | Subseafloor sediment microbial communities from Guaymas Basin, Gulf of California, Mexico - Guay9, Core 4571-4, 0-3 cm | ecosystem: Environmental > Aquatic > Marine > Hydrothermal vents... | reverse complement strand
TTATGCATATTTCGATTTTTTACGAATGCATCAAGTTTAACTCTTTCCCGTTTAGATATTTGTATTTTTGTCATTCGATATTGTTTCGAGTTTCGAAATTCGATATTCGGATTTATGTTTTGCAAGGACTTATCAGCCATAATGAAATTCTTTTGCCAATTTTACACGAACTTTACAATTAAGGGACTAAAGATTAACTATGGCCCTCAGACTCTTTACAAGTAATCTATTAGAAACACTGGCTGAAAAGCTGGCCGAGGTGGTCAATGTACCCCTCAAATCGGCTCTGGATGAGGAAATTATTCTTGTCCAGAGCAAGGGAATGGAACGCTGGATATCCATGGAACTTGCCCGTCGCCACGGTATCTGCGCAAACTGCAGGTTTCCTTTTCCCAATGTCTTCGTCAATGAAATGTTCCGTATCGTCATCCCGAATATCCCCGAGCGCACTCTCTTTGATCCAGAAGTCATGACATGGAGGATCATGCAGATTCTGCCGTCCTGCGTGAAAAAGCAAGGGTTTGAGAGTCTCAGGACATACATAGAAGATACAGGAGGTAATCTCAAACGTTACCAGCTTTCCGGCCGGATTGCGGATACCTTTGACCAGTATCTTCTCTTTCGCCCGGAAATGATTTCCCGCTGGGAAAAAGGTGAAGAAGGTCACTGGCAGGCCGTTCTCTGGAGGGAACTTGTGAAGAGCAATAATAAAGATCATCGCGCAGCCCTGGGCAAGGCATTTCTTGCTGCACTCCGGAAATCTTCCAGTGGAACATACAGTTTTCCTGAGAGGATTTCCGTCTTCGGGATATCGGCGCTTCCCCGGTTTCACATGCAGGTCCTTGACGGTATTTCGCAATTTACGGAGGTAAATCTGTTCCTCATGAATCCATGCAAAGAATACTGGGGAGATATTCTCTCGGACAGGGAGATCAAAAAAACGAAAGACATTCGGAAAGGCGATCAACTTACCGCTGAAGAACTTTACCTTGAACGGGGAAACAGTCTTCTGTCGTCCATGGGAACCCAGGGAAGGGATTTCTTCGATTTGATAAATGAGTTCGATTGCGAGGAGATTTCATCGTTCACAGACCCCGGTGAAGAAAATCTCCTTTCATGCATTCAGTCTGATATTCTCAATCTCCGCGACCGCCAGGATGAGTCCAATGGAAAAACCACTGTTTCACAGCAGGACAGTTCCATCCATATCCATTCATGCCACAGTCCTATGCGGGAAATTGAGGTTCTTCACGATCAGCTCCTTGATATGTTTGAAAACAACCCTGGATTGATGCCGGGGGATATACTGGTAATGACGCCAGATATAGAGAAATACGCGCCTTACATCCAGGCGGTCTTTGGTGGACCGGCGGGTAATCCCGCACATATTCCTTTCAGTATAGCGGATCGAACAGTCAGGAAAGAAGCCGAGATCATTGATACTTTTCTGGCAATTCTCGATCTGTGCGGAAGCCGCTTTGAAGTAACACAGGTTCTTGCGATTCTGGAAACACCGGCGGTTCAGCGGAAATTCGATCTCGTTGATGAAGATTTTGAACTGATTCATCAATGGGTGAAAGAGACACGGATAAGATGGGGAATCGACGGTGAAAGCCGCAGTCAACTGGGTCTGTATCCCTGTCTGGAAAACACCTGGAGAGCCGGACTTGACAGACTTCTCCTGGGTTATGCCATGCCGGGACAGAACGAGCACATGCTGAACGGTATCCTTCCTTTCGATAATATCGAGGGAAGTGAAACGAAGATTCTGGGATGTTTTGCTGAATTTGCGGAGCAGCTTTTTACGTATGCGGCGTGTCTTGGCAGACCCCGTAAACTGGAGCAATGGACCCGCCTGTTAACGGAAATACTTGAGGGTTTCTTCATTCCCGATGATGATACGGAAAGAGAAATGCAAGTGATAAGGCAGGCGCTGGACGCCCTTGCCGGGTTTCAGGAGATGATAGATTTTGACGAAGAAATCGATATTAATACCATCAAGTGGCACCTGGGACATTACCTCGAAAACACAGGCTTCGGTTTCGGCTTTATGACGGGGAGTGTTACGTTTTGTGCCATGCTGCCAATGCGGAGCATCCCTTTCAGGATTGTCTGTCTTGTCGGGATGAACAGCGATGATTATCCGCGTCAGACCGTACCGCTGGGATTTGATCTCATGGCAAAACATCCCAGGCGGGGCGACCGTTCACGCCGCAATGACGACAGATATCTTTTTCTGGAGACTCTCCTGTCGGTGAGAGAAAAATTATATATCAGTTACGTCGGTCAGAACATTCAGGATAATACCACTATCCCTCCTTCAGCCATAGTAAGCGAACTCATGGATTATATTGAGGAGGGATTTACAATTCCCGGTGTAAAGATTTGTGATCATATTATTACGAGACACCGCCTTCAGGCATTCAACCCGGAATATTTTAAGCAGCGGGCAACGAGCAATGAGTCACAGGTTTCAGACGGACGATCCCCACTTTTCAGTTATTCGATGCAAAATTTCAGGGCGGCTCAATGTTTACTCGAAGAGAGGAGAGTCCAGAAGCCTTTTATCTCAACGGGGCTTTCCGAACCGGGCGAGGAATGGAGAACTGTTGATGTAAACGATTTATGCATATTCTTTGGTAATCCGGCAAGATTCCTTCTCAACAGGCGTCTCGGAATATACCTTGAGGGAAGCGCCGTTCTTGAAGATCGCGAAGACTTTGAAATCAAGGGCCTTGAAAGATATTTCCTTGGAGAAGATCTGGTAAAGAGAAAACTCGCTGGGCAGGATCTCAGAGAATTATTCCGTCTGGAACGGGCATCAGGCAAGCTTCCCCATGGGACCGTAGGAGAGTGCGTATACGCGGATTTGAGCCATGGGGTCGAACGTTTTGCCGAAAAAACAAAAAACTATATGGAGAAAAAACCCCTCGATCCTCTTGAAATAGATGTCGATGCGGCAGGTTTCAGGTTGGTGGGCATGATCACCGATGTTTATCCGGAGCGACTGATCCGGTATCGTTATGCGCGGCTGAAACCCGTAGATTATATTACTGCGTGGATATATCATCTTATATTAAACGGCATCGGGAGCGATTCCCATCCGAAAAGCAGCATGCTGGCAGGTCTGTGCGGGACGGGAAAAGAAACCGGGTGGACGGCGTGGGAATATTCTCCTGTTGATAACAGCATGGAGATTCTTGAAATGCTTCTGGAATTTTACCGGGCTGGGTTGACAAAGCCCCTGCATTATTTCCCGCAAGCCTCCTGGGCTTATGCTGAACAGCTGCTGGAAAAAGGCAAAAGCCGGGAATATGCCCTGAGAAAGGCCCGCGCTGCATGGGAGGGAAACGATTATAACCGTGGCGATAGTCAGGATCTTTATTACCGGCAGTGTTTCAGAAATACCGATCCTCTGGATTTAGAATTTTGCCGTATTTCGGAAGAGATTTTAGGATTCATCTTAAAATATCGGAAAGAGATAAAATCATGACAGGAACAGATGCATTTGACATACTGAACAGTTCCCTCGAGGGGACAAACCTGATAGAGGCCGGCGCCGGAACGGGGAAAACTTATACTATTACGGGGCTCTTTCTCAGGCTGATCCTGGAGAAAAATCTTTCTGTCGATGAGATACTGGTTGTCACATTTACCGAGGCTGCAACCGGAGAGTTAAAAGAGCGGATCAGGGACACATTGAGAGCATGTATTGCGGTTTTTTCAGGTGAACCATGTGATGATTCTTTTCTGAACGGTCTGGTTGAAAAGCAGGAGGATTTAAAAAGTGCGTTGCAGGCGCTTAAAGAAGCGCTTCGGGCCTTTGATCAGGCCGCTATATTCACAATTCACGGATTCTGCAAGAGGATGTTAAGGGAAAACGCCTTCGAAAGCGGCAGCCTTTTTGATACAGAGCTTATTACTGACCAGGAAGATCTTAAGAGAGAAATTGTCGATGATTTCTGGCGAAAGCATCTCTACCGTGAATCCCCCCTCTTTGTAAATTATGCAATGAATAACAACGTCACCCCCGATGGCCTTTTTAAACTTATTGACAACAGGGTGACACGGTCAACCCTGAAAATAATTCCCACTATGGAATACCAAGATTATTCCCTGCAGGAAAAAGATTATCTCGAATATTTTGAAAAGGTTGGCGCAAAGTGGCGATCGGCTCGGGATGAAGTCGAAGAGATTCTTTCTACTGATGAAGGGCTGAACCGGACAAGATATAAGAAGGGAAATATCCCCCTCTGGGTACGGGCTATGGACGTTTACGTATCTTCCGGTGGCGGTGATCTTCAGCCATTCAAGGAATTTAACAAATTTACTTCCGGTGAACTCAAACGATCCGTAAAGCAAGGGTATGATCCGCCATCGCATCCCTTTTTCGAAACCTGTGAGACATTCAGGAAAAAACAGGAAGCCCTTAAAGAGTCTTTTGGAAAACGCATCCTCGCGCTCAAGGCCGGGCTGTTTCAATATATGCATGATGAACTTGTCAGCAGAAAGAAGGATAAAAATATCCAGTCCTTTGATGATCTTCTGCTGAAGCTTCACGAGGCCCTGGAAAAAGAAAGCGGTAAAGAACTGGCAGGGGCTATCAGAGAAAAGTTCAAGGCTGCCCTTATAGATGAATTTCAGGATACCGATCCTGTTCAGTATGCTATTTTCAATAAGGTTTTCAATGCAGAAAAAAGCATACTCTTCCTCATAGGCGATCCGAAGCAGGCCATATACAGTTTCCGCGGCGCCGATATTTTTGCCTATATGAAGGCTGCGAAAGATGTGGAATCACGATATACCTTAGGGGAAAACTGGAGGTCCACTCCCGCCCTGATCGATGCCGTAAATGCGATCTTTTCAAATGCCGAGAATCCCTTTGTTTATGATGCAATTTCCTTTCAAAAGGCTGTGCCGGCATTACGGAAAGATCAGGATGTCTTTAAAATGGGTGGAAAGTCAGAACCTCCATTGCAGGTGTGGTTTATAAATGCCGATAAGATGACAGAAGGGGGAAAGGCACTTGCTAAAGCAAAGGCATATGAGCTGATTCCGGGGGCTGTTGCGGCGGAAATTTCACGGCTTTTCAGTGGAGGGAAAAACAGCAGATATGTTGTTGACGGAAGACCTCTGCGAGCAGAGGATATTGCCGTTCTCGTGAGAACGAACAGGGAAGCGCTCCTGATGCAGGATGCACTCTCGCTCCATAATATACCATGTGTTCTGTTCAGTACGGAAAACATTTTTAGTTCCCATGAGGCTATGGAAATGGAAAGACTGTTGAGCGGCATTGCGGAACCGGATAACGAAAATCTCATCAGGGGAGCCCTTGCAACGGATATCATGGGTGTCAGTGGTGAAAATCTGGATCATTTGCGGGAAGATGAAGTCGGATGGGAGAAGCGGCTTATTGCATTCAGGGAATATCACGATCTGTGGCATAAGAAGGGCTTTATACGCATGTTTCGTCATCTCCTGTCGGAAGAAGATGTCATGTTTCGCCTCATGTCTCTGACGGACGGAGAACGTCGCAATACAAATATCTTGCATCTTTCGGAGATTTTGCACCAGGCCTCCGTTGAAAAAAAACTTACCATTGCTGGACTTTTAAAGTGGCTTTCACGGCAGAGAGATTCAGAGACAGCCAGGTTGGACGAACACCAGCTCCGCCTGGAAAGTGATGAAAATGCTGTAAAACTCGTAACAGTTCACAAAAGCAAGGGCCTTGAGTATCCCGTAGTATTTTGCCCGTTTACCTGGGGTGGGTCTAAAATAAAAAATTTAAAAGTCCCCTTCATGTTTCACGATGAAGGTGACAGGAGGATGCTGACGTTTGATCTTGGTTCTGAAAAAATGGCTGAAAACCGTGTCTTTGCCGAGAAAGAACAACTGGCTGAAAACCTGCGATTACTCTATGTGGCCTTAACGAGGGCCAAAAAGCGCTGTTATCTTGTATGGGGGCGTTTTAATAAGGCTGAAACGTCGGCGCCTGCATATCTTTTTCATTGGCCTGAATTGCGGGAGAGCAGAGATGTCATAACCGGAATGGAAAAACGATTTAAAACGCTGGATGATGATATCCTGCTTGCGGAGTTGAAAAATATCCAGGATAAGGCAGGAGGAACAATCAGCATTTCCGAAATGCCCATAGAAAAAGGTGGAAAAACTTCACCGGCGCCGGACAAAGCGGTAACCCTTGTATGCAGGAACTTTTCCGGTGACATAGACAGCAGCTGGCGCCTGTCGAGTTTTTCATCCCTTGTGTCGAGTCAACCTCACAGTTCGGAAATGGCTGACTATGATGATGTGAGACAGAGGTCAGGGGTCAGGGATCAGGGGTCAGGGGTCAGGGGCCAGGATACGGCCGATATTTTTTCATTTCCCAGGGGGACAAGGGCAGGGACATTTCTGCATGATATTTTTGAACACCTCGATTTTGCGGAGAGCGATCCCGGTCATGCGGAAAAACTGGTGGAGGATAAATTAAGGACATACGGGTTTGATCCCGCATGGTGGAAAACAATATGCAATATGATCAACAGGGTATTGACTGTCCCACTCAAACCGGACGCAAGTGATTTTACATTGTCTCGCATAGGGAATCAGGATCGTCTCCGTGAACTCGAATTTTATTTTCCATTGAAGTCGATAACGCCAAAAACTCTGAAAGGTGTATTTGCGGATTACAAAGAGCCTGTCTCTCTTGAAAATTTCCCGGAGCGGATCGGGCAGTTGCATTTCATGCCTGTCAGGGGATTTATGAAAGGGTTCATAGATATGGTTTTTCACTTTGAGGGACGCTATTACCTCGTGGACTGGAAATCAAATTATCTCGGTGGCAGTGTGGAAGATTACGGGCAGGATGCCCTTGTTACTGCCATGGACGAGCATTATTATGTTTTTCAATATTACATTTATACCGTAGCGCTTAATCAGTATCTTAAACTGCGGCTGCCCGGCTATGACTATGAGAAGCATTTTGGCGGTGTATTTTACATATTCCTGCGAGGGGTGGACCCGGCCAAAGGTTTGCAATACGGCATTTACAGTGATCGTCCATCCGCAAAACTGATCAATGAGTTAGGCACAGCATTTATACGGGAAATAGTGCCAAGTCCTCATTTCTGACAGACTTACTTTCTTTTCGGATTCTCTATCTTTTTTGCTCTGCGCCTGTTTACCTGAAATACTCCGGATTCTCCAATACCGAAATTGATACCAATATTTTTCAATCTTTCGCCTGTATGTTTTTTGCCAAAGCTTTTTCTTTCCCGACTCTATTTTTATGAAGATGATTTCGATTTTTTCAACTTAATTGATCATGTGATTATGTTTGTCAAGAATGAAAACTTAACCCATTTTTTCTCCCAAAAAGCTTTCCTCTCTCCATGGCATTGATCTTTTGGATATTTTATAGCCGATCATTATTCCTTATCTCAGTGGAAGAAGGCAGGATTAGTAAAACTATCAGTTGGTTGGTTGTCTTTATCTTACCACGGCAGGGGAATTTTGGGCGGTAAATCTGGCCCCGATACTCATATCTTACCTCCAGAAAGATCATTAGTCCCTTTTTTCAGGCGGTGGATTTTGGATTCTTTTTGCATTTTACTTTTCAGTAATTTTGTGTTATCGGGCGGTGCAATATCATTTCGATATGTAATAATGCTTTGACAATATGAAGGCTGAGGGATTGGAAACGAATAACTCATCGTTTGCGCATCCCTGTTTCAGGCGATATTTAGCCGATCTTCAATCACAAAATCCTCGAAGTAGCCCCGCTATGCCTGCGGCTTCGGCATGAGCTCAGTCGAGCGGTTTTGTTCAATCTGATCGACTAAACCTAACCCGGACAAGCCGGGACCAAACAAGATATATTTTTATCACGAAAACACGAAAGTATGAAAACACGAAAAAGAAAATTTAATTTCGCACTTTCTTTTCCTTCGACAGGCCTTCGGCGTGAGCTCACGTCGAAGCCAATTTTGCACGAACTTTACAATTAAGGGACTAACCTAAATCAGGACACGAATTTCAATAACTTATTTATTTCCAGATTCTAAAAGAAAATAAACAGGGAGGATTATATGAAAGATGTAGTTATTGTATCTGCTTGCCGTACGGCAATCGGGAAATTTCTGGGAAGTTTAAAGGATGTTCCGGCCAGGGATCTGGCCGTAACTGCGGGCAAGGCAGCCGTTGAGAGAGCGGGAATTCCTGCGGATATTATTGATGAATGTTGTATGGGGCAGGTTTTCCCGCACATGTGTGGGTCGTTGCCGGCGCGGAATGTTGCAATGAATATAGGACTTCCCCACAGGAGTGGAGCTGTCAATATTAACCAGAATTGTACATCCGGCATGAGAGCTTTGGAAATAGCTGCTCAGAACATTATGTTAGGTAAAACGGAAATCGGTCTGGTTATCGGTGTGGAAAGCATGACGAATGCACCATACATGATTCCGAAAGGCAGAACAGGATATAGAATGGGTCCTGGAATGATTGAGGACGCAATGCTTCATGATGGGTTGGTCGATGAACTTGTTCCCGGTCACATGGGAATTACTGCTGAAAACGTGGCCGAGAAATATGGCATTACCCGCCAGGAATGCGACCAATTAGCCCTTATAAGCCACACACGAGCTACAAGAGCGGTTCGAGAGGGTATCTTTAAACGTGAGATTGTCCCGGTCGAAATCAAATCTAAAAAGGGTATCAAGATATATGACACGGATGAGCATATGATACCGGATGCTAATCTTGAAGCCATGGGTAAACTCCGCCCCGCATTTAAAAAAGATGGCATTGTCACTGCTGCCAATGCTTCCGGGCTTAATGATGCGGCCGCGGCCGTGGTAATCATGTCAAAGGATAAGGCGAAAGAGCTGGGGATAAAACCGCTGATGAAATTGATTAATATATGTGGCGAAGGCGTTGATCCCAAAGTAATGGGACTGGGCCCTGCTGTTTCTATACCAAAATGTCTCAAACAGGCAGGCATGAAATTTGAGGATATAGAGTACTGGGAGATCAATGAGGCATTTGCGTCTCAATGGCTGGGTGTTAAGAGAATGCTCAAGGAAGAGTTTGGCATTGAGCTGAACATTGAAAAGGTAAACCATAACGGCTCAGGAATTGCCTTGGGACACCCCGTGGGATGTACGGGGTTGCGTATTGTTGTATCCTTATATTATGAACTTGAAAGGCTGAACTTAACTCTAGGTGGCGCTTCTCTCTGTGTAGGGGGAGGTCCTTCCATGGCATCGCTGTGGACGAGAGACATATAGCGTTTATACAATACACAGCAGAGCGATTAGAATTTTTATCCTTAATTTAGAATTTAACTTTCGATGTTGGGTGTTCGATGTTCATCTTAGCTCCGGCTTGTCTGGTTCAGGCTGCTATGACTATATAAATTCAGAAGGAGACGATTGTTTTTTAATCCACAGATTTTACGGATTACTCCAAGCAACTTGCTGCGTGGTAGTTCATTTATAAAAAGGAGACATGATGAATCAGGAAAATTCGCTGAATAAGTTTCGTGGGGCTTCAAGGTATGTACTGGATAATGAACTGGCAAAAATTGTGAATGTTTCAATAGCTCTTGAGATGCCTCTTCTTCTCAAGGGAGAACCGGGAACGGGGAAAACCATGCTGGCTTATGCTATCGCAGAAAGCCTTAAAATGCCTCTTATCGTATTGAATGTGAAATCAAGCATGAAACTGGTCGATGCTCTTTATCAATATGATACGTTAACGCGTTTGAATGACAGTCGTTTCGGAGACTCCGACAGGAATGTAAGTCATATTGAAGAGTATATAAAAATGGGGAAAATAGGACAGGCCTTTGTCGCTGATGTCCGGACAGTCCTCCTGATAGACGAAATTGACAAAGCCGACACGGATTTTCAGGATGATATGCTGGACATTCTCGACCAGATGCAGTTTGATATTATAGAAATTGACAAAACAGTCCGTGCCAAAAACCGGCCCGTTGTTATCATTACGTCTAACGCCAAGAAGGATTTGTCTGATCCTTTCCTGGGCCGCTGCAATTTTCATCATATTGCGTTTCCTGATCCTACAATGATGCGGAGCATTATAAATGTCCACTTTTCAAACCTGCAGGAAAAAATGATTGATGCCTGCATTGAGACATTTTATCACCTGAGGAGATTTGACGGCATTGAGAAAAAACCTGCTACCCGGGAACTTATCAACTGGATCAGGGCATTGAAGGCGGACCCCGATTTTAATATTTCAAAGCTTCATCGGGGTGAAGTCCCTTATCTGGGAGTTCTCTATAAAAAAAGTTCCGATATGCAAATTGCGGCCCGAAACATTACCAGATCATTTTAGATTAAAGTCTTTATTCTCAACAACTGCATTTTTTCGCGCAGAAGTTGATGTTGACGGTAAAAAAAACAATCTACAAGGCTCAAGAAACAAGGAGAAACCTTGAACCTTGAACCTTGAACCTTGAACTTTTTACCTTTTACCTTTACGGTTTTGACACATCAGGAGAGTCCCCTTGTTTATTGAATTCTTCTATATCCTGAGAGAAAAAGGTGTTCCCGTAACACCCACCTCGTTTCTCAGGTTACATAAGGCCCTTTCTACGGGGTTAATTCATTCTCTGGATGATTTCTACACGGTTGCTCGTTCCGTACTTGTCAAGAGCGAACGCTACTTCGATATGTATGATCAGATCTTTGCACACACTTTCCATGGCGTAGAATTTGCGGAACCTGACGATGAAGAAATTACAGAAATAGCAAAAGCCCTTTTGGAAGAATGGTTGAAAAATCCCGCTGATATAGCCGCCGCTCTTGGTATAGATGAGAAAAAACTTCAACAGTTAACGCCAGAAGAGCTGATTCAGTATTTTTTTGACCGTTTGAAAGAACAGGCTGAAGCTCATCATGGCGGAAACAAATGGATCGGCACCGGAGGCACTTCGCCGGTAGGCCATTCAGGCTATCATCCGGGGGGTATGCGTGTCGGTGGTATATCCCGCAACAAATCGGCTATAAAAGTGGCCATGGACAGGAGGTATAAGGATTATTCTCAGGAGGGACCCCTTAACCAGTCTCAAATGGGAGAAGCCTTGAAACGTTTACGCCGTATGGTGCCGGCAGGGCCTAAGGATGTCGTCAATGTGGATAAAACGATCTATGAAACCATACGAAACGGCGGAGAAATCGAGATTGTCTATAGCCGTCGCCTTCGGGACCGGATCAAAGTCATCCTAATGATTGATAATGGTGGATGGTCAATGGATCCATATATTTATCTGGTTCAAACCCTCTTCAATTATGTAAGGGCCCAGTTCAAGGATCTAAAAGTTTATTACTTTCATAATACAATTTACGATGAGGTATGGTTAGATCCCCGCAGGCGCGCGAAACCGGAAAAAACTATTGATTTTATCAATGAAGATCCCGAAACAAGACTCATTATTGTCGGTGACGCAAGTATGGCACCATATGAATTGATGAATAAAAACGGGTTTATTTATCTCGAAAAGAGGAGGAGCAGACCGAGTATTGAAAATTTGCAGTTTCTCGCCGGGACATTTCCTCATTCCGCCTGGATAAATCCTGCTGAAAAGAGAGACTGGGGCGCATGGACTGTTGATATCATAAAACAGATATTCCCCATGTATGAACTTACATTGGATGGCCTGGATAAGATGGTGCATCATCTTATGTCACGTAACTAATGCGGCAAAGCCGCAAAAGAAAGAGGTTTGAGGCGAAAGGTTCAAGGTCTGTCAGCATTTGAACGAAAATAGTAAAAAAGACAGGGGATGCGCCCACTTGTCGGAAATTAAAAAGCGTATACTTAATATTTAAGATGTGACTGCACTACAGCTCAAAGCTGGCATCAATCTTGAATTTTCTTTTGGCGGGTATATTGAAGATATCTGAAACGCCGGTTTTATCACTGATTTCTTTCAGGGATTTTTCGATTTCAACTTCGGCTGGAGCAATAAAGGTAAACCAGACATTGTACTCGTGGTTCCTTCTGTAATTATGGGTGACACCGGGATATGAATTAACGATATCAACAAATTCCTTGATTTTCTTTTCCGGAACTCTCGCGGCACAGAGAGTGCTTGCGAATCCAAGTTTACCGTTATCAAATACTGCTCCTATCCTGCGTATGATTCCATCTTGTTTAAGTTTCCTGATACGCTCCAGCGCCTCATCATCACCAATGCCAACTTTTTCTCCGAGAATCTTAAACGGTTCTGCTACTACAGGAAAATCGGTTTGGATAATATTAAGAATTTTTCTGTCTGTTTCGTCCATTTATTTACACAGTTTCGGGTTTCGAGCGGCCGGTTCATAAACACAAAACGGTTCCTCGGCAAGGTAATCTCCCGTAATTTCATAGGCACGGGCGCGACATCCCCCGCATACTTTTATGTACTCACAACGTCCGCACTTTCCTTTATATGACCCGAGATCCCTCAAATCGTGAAAGACAGGTGAATTGTTCCAGATATCTTCAAAATTCGCTTCTTTAAGCTGACCACAGTCGATTTCAAGGAAACCACATGGCTGTACCTGCCCGGTATTTGAAATAAAACAGAATGAACTTCCGCCCATACAGCCTCTCGTCATTGAATGTAGCGGGTCCTCCATGTTTTTCAGTTTTTTCTTCCTGTCTCTTTTCCTCTGATGGAAAATCCGGTAATACTGGGGGGCACAGGTGGCCTTAAGTTGGATCGGGCATGTTAAACCCTGTTCATAAAACCATTCCAGGGTTTTCTCGTAATCTTCCGGCGATATCTCCTGATCTGCCATTTCCCTGGCGCGACCGGTTGGAACCAGAAGAAAGATATGGTGGGCTGCAGCGCCCAAATCTATTGCCAGTTTAAAAATATCTTCAATCTGACCCAGATTGAGACGGGTTATTGTTGTATTGATCTGAAATTCAACGCCGGCCTTTTTAAAGGCCTTAATACCCGCCATAGAACCATCGAATGCGCCTGGCACACCTCGAAATGCATCGTGATTCTCAGCGCTGGAACCGTCAATACTGATGCTGATCCTTTTGATTCCTGATTCCCTTGTTTTTTCCGCAATTTCATCGGTAACAAGGGTGCCGTTGGTTGCCAGCGCCATGCGCAAACCTTTCTGATCCCCGTAGGAAGCGATTTCAAAGATATCATCACGAAGGTATGGCTCACCTCCGGTCAGGATAATCACAGGTTTGCTGAATGCCGCTATGTCATCAAGAAGTTTAAAACATTGACTTGTCGTAAATTCCCCCTCATAAGGCCCGTGTTCCGAGGAAGCCCTGCAGTGTAAGCATGAAAGATTACATCTCCGCGTTACTTCCCACGCTATCATGCGAAGTGTATGGGGTAAAATTAGAGAGGAATCTTTAACGATGTTTTCTGTTATCTTCTTCAGACTGCTTCCTCCTTATGGCTGCTAAAGCTTTACCGGCAGCTATTTTTACCTTTGGGCTATAACGCTTTACGCCTAATAAATCCCTTCGTCTACTAATTGCCATTAGTGTCGGAATCGCCTCTTGACTCCCTATGTTGCCGAGAGCAACGCAGATCTTTTCTTCCAGTTTGTTTCTTACCTTCGAGGTGATAAGTGGTTTTGATTCTAGCAATTTCAGGAGAGGACGCACAGAATTGGTGTCTCTCATGGAACCTAACATATCTACAATACCGATTTTCATTTGATTATCAGCAATAGACAAAGCTGAGAGAAAAATGTTTGTCCGGTATTCCTCCCCTATGCAGTAGATACTTTTGAGAGTTTCTTCACGAACTTTAGGATACTGGCTAACCAGAAACGGCTCCAGGAGTTTCGCCTGGTCTTTTCCCCCTACTTTACCTATCAGATACACTAAATTACGTATGAAATACCAAGGCTCATCTTCCTTAATTCGCTCTGTCAGAACGGGTATCGCAACGTGTCCGATTTCAGAAACAATTTTCAAGATTCGAACACGTTCAGCGCTATCCGGGCTTTCTAACAGTATTTTCAACAAGCGATTTAAGGGCGCTGTCCCCAATCGAGACAAATTGAAACCTGCATCTCCCAGTCCGTTCTGTTTATTTGTCTCAAATTCATCAAAGAGTATGTCCAATATCTCTTCGGTGGCTATCTCTCGTAGCACATCACCCGATATATCCTGAATCTCTTTAATCTTTTCAACTTTCCCGGAATGTATCATATTAAAAACGTCCAGTATGTGCCTACATTCAGCAAACTGTCTGCCTATTATCATCGTTTGGGCAAGGTTCTTTAACTCATCACAGATTTTTTTGTAGGCAGGAGTCACGGTGGTTTCAATTTTTATCCAATCGACTAACCTGCCCGAAATTCTGCTCACCATAACTGTTCGCTGCTCAACAGTTAAGCTCCCGATAATGCGTGATAAAGCCTCAGATGCCTGAGCACGCACTTCTGCGTTCTCGCTGAAAAGCCCGCCGCTAAACTTATCAATTATATCTTCACACGTTTCATTTTTCTTTTTGACAAAAAGCTGCTTAGTAATACCGGACAAGGATTGCATCATCCGTTCATCAAAAAAATATTCTTTTTCACCCTTCAAAATATGGCTGACAGTATCTTTAAGTTGAACGATCTTTTTTTCTTCCTCTTTTTCTTCGCCGGCTATTCTTTTCTCAATTTCATCTTTTTTCCGCTGCCCTTTGTCGGAATTCATCATACTTCTATATGCTCGCCTGGCCGACTCAATGTTGGAATATATATACTTTTCATCCCCGGCCGAAATTCTATCGCTTATATGTTTGATGTTGGCGACAATAGCCTCAAACGTTTCATCATCGATTTCGTTAGCGATCTGATCAAAGACTCCGTCTCTAATCAATTCGTCGATACCTTGAATCAAGACGGCGCTGATAACTTCAATGTCCATACCCGCAATGGTCTTCGCCACCTGGCTGGATATTTTTTCTTTGTCAACCCTGTCGGCAATTTTGTCCAAGGCACGGACCATAAGGATAACGTTTTCAGATACTTCGCTGTCTGGAACAATTCCCTTCGCCACTGTAGCATGCTTCATGCCGGTCTGAATTATCCGGGAGATCCGCTCAGGATCCCTGGCCAGCTCTTTGATCTTTTCCATGCTTACGTCTGAAGTCGCATCATCGCCCACTAAATATTTGATAATTTCCTCATCTTTAATGTCCAATCCAGACAGGATTTGCCGATCTTTGTCTGTCGCGACATAAACCTTTTGATCCAGAATGATATGCGGCATTTTTTTATTTTCTGCAACCTTCTGCATGCCACCTTCTTTCTCCACATTTTCCGGCTTTTCCTTCATTATTTCCAGAAACGTCAGGAGCTCTGATCTGTCCATCCCCCTTTCAAATGTAACACTCTTAATCCCGAAATCGAGCAGTAACTTAAGAAAAGCGATTACCTGAGGTCTTCCCTGATCTTTTTGATCAAGCAACTGGCCGCAGACAAGGATGTTTTTCTCCGATTCCGCAAATATTACCGATTCTTCATCTTCAAGGATTGCCAGAAAGACCTTGTAAGCCCTGTCAACCGTATTATTGATCATGGCACTTGCAGGGGGATAAATGCGCAGATTAGTAATAGCCGCATTCATTATGATAATGGCCTCAACCGCTTTTTCTTGTATTTTTGATTCTCCCATCTTCCCCGCCTAACCCGGACAAGCCGGAACCAAACAAAATATAATTTTATCGCGAAAACACGAAAAAAATTTAATTTTGCGCTTTCTTTTCCCTTCGACAGGCCTTCGGCGTAAGCTCAGTCGAATATACTTGTCGAACTATTTTGCAAGAATGTCCGCCACCTCCTGTGCGAAATAGGTAATGATAATATCGGCCCCCGCCCTCTTGATCGAAGTCAGGGATTCCATCATGGTCTTTTCGCCATCAAGCCATCCAAGGTTTGCCGCCGCCTTGATCATGGAAAATTCGCCACTTACGTTGTAGGCCGCCAGAGGCAGATCAAATTCCTCTTTTGCCCGATGTATAATGTCAAGATATGGAAGCGCCGGTTTGACCATAATAATGTCGGCTCCTTCCTCGACATCGAGTGTTATTTCCCTGATGGCTTCATCGCTGTTGGGAGGGTCCATCTGGTATGACTTTCTATCTCCAAACTGTGGGGCGCTTTCGGCAGCTTCTCGAAAAGGACCGTAAAAAGAGGAAGCATACTTGGCCGAGTACGCCATGATGGGAAGTGTTTCATAACCTGCATCATCAAGGGCATCACGAATCGTTGCGACCTGACCATCCATCATTCCTGAAGGAGCGACCATATCGGCACCCGCCTTTGCCTGGGACACCGCCGTATCCGCAAGAACTTCAAGAGTGGAATCATTATCCACCTCATTACCCTCAAGTATCCCGCAATGACCATGGTTTGTATATTCACAAAGGCACAAATCGGTAATCACCAATATATCCGGAACCTTGTCTTTGATTTCCCTTACGGCACGCTGGATAATTCCATCCTTTGTAAAGGCTGCCGAAGCAGTTTCATCCTTTTTCTCGGGAATACCGAAAAGGAGAATGGCAGGGATACCCATATCTCTTGTCTTTTGCGCCTCTTTTACGAGATAATTAACTGACATCTGAAAATTTCCCGGCATGGAAGCTATCGGCTTTTTGACATCTTTTCCAAACGTCACAAAAAGAGGATAAACAAGATTATCAACGGATAATCTGGTTTCACGTATCATCCTTCTGAAATTCGCGTTTTTTCGTAATCGCCTCGGTCGGTAATCAGGATATTGCATGGGTTATTTTCCCCCTTCTCTTTTTTTCCTTTTACCTTTAGCCTTTCACCTTTTGCCTGTTTCTTCATCCGTTAGATAACAGGCCGGGTCAGGCGCCCATATATCACCGGAAACGGATTCGGCCCTTGCCCGGAAATTTCCTCCGCATACGTCGAGCCAGCGGCATGTGGCACATCTTCCCTTCACATGAGACTTTTTATCCTTTAACTGTGCCATCAATTCATTGGATGTGTCCAGCCAGATTTTACTGAAAGGGCGTTTCCTGATGTTTCCGAAAGAGATGTTTCTCCAGAACTGGTCCGCATACACCTCACCATCCCAGCTCACACAACCGATTCCTTTACCGGAATTGTTTCCTCCATTCATCTTGAGAAGCTCCAGAACCTTCTCCGCCCTCGTTGGATCTTCCCTGAGCAATCTCAAATAAATATAGGGACCGTCGGCATGATTATCTACAGTCAGTATCTCTTTGGGCTGTCCCTTTTCAAAGAACTCACGTGTTTTATCCATTATCATATTAATAACATCCCGCGTTTCAGTATGAGATAAATCCTCATCCACCAGGGCAGAACCACGCCCCGAATAAACGAGATGGTAAAAACATGCACGGGGAATATCCTTTTCTTCTAAGAGATCAAATATATGGGGGATTTCAGAATAATTTCCCTTCGTCATGGTGAAACGCAGTCCTACTTTGATACCGGCTTCCTGACAGTTCCGAATTCCACGGAGAGAAGCATCGTATGCCCCGCTGACCCCCCTGAATCGATCATGCGTTTCTCTTGTTCCATCGATACTTACACCAACGTATGAAAGCCCTATCTTACTGAAGATCTGCGCTTTTTCTTTCGTGATAAGTGTACCGTTTGTTGATATGACCGCCCGCATTCCCTTGTCCACTGCAAGTTGGATAAGTTCATGCAGATCCTTTCTCATTAAAGGTTCCCCCCCGGAAAAAAGGATGACAGGGCAACCGAACGAGGCGAGATCGGATATCAACCCCTTTCCTTCCTCAGTATCTAACTCATCGCTGTATTGAACATTCTGAGAATTGGAATAGCAGTGTGCGCATTTCAGGTTACATCTCCTTGTCACGTTCCATACCACGACGGGACGTTTATCCTTTGAAAACTGGAGGAGATGGGAAGGGAGCTTCTCCGATTCCGCTTCGTAACGAAGGACATCCGAAGGTTCAGCGCCGCCACAGTATAATTTAGAAATACCAATCATCATTCACCCTCAATTTTTCACTTTTCATTCTCAAATGCCTTTATAATGGCATCTACAAGGCCGGAAATGACATAGGGCTCCTGCATGACATCAACTTTCAGGCCGGCCTTTCTTGCCGCATCCAATGTCACCGGTCCTATACACGCAATCTTCACATGTTCCGGAAGTCTTGTGTCATTTCCAATTATATCTATAAAATTAGCGATTGTTGACGGGCTTGTAAAAGTAATCACATCGACTTTGTTCTGATCCATCATTTCATCAAACTCTGCCTTGTTCTTTCCCGAATTGACAGTTCGATATGCCGTTACAACATCAACATGTGCACCCAATTTCGAAAGACCCTGTGTGATAACATCTCTGGCAATTTCAGCCCTGGGCAAAAGCACTTTTTCCCCATTGATTTTTTCCCCTCTGAATGCATCGACAACACTTTCAGAAATATATTCATCAGGGATAAGATCAACTTTAATGCCCAGCTTCTCTATGGCAGAAGCAGTGGCGGGACCGATTGTACATATTTTAATTCCCTTGAGATTCCGTATGTCACCCCTCAACTCCCTAAAGCGATCAAAAAAGAACTTCACCCCATTTGCACTGGTAAACACGATCCATTCATATCTCTCAATATTTTTGATCGCTTGATCCAGATCATCAAAACGATCAGGCGGAACGATTTTGATGGTGGGAAATGAAATAACCTTTGCACCCTCTTCACGTAAAAGGGACGAAAATTCTTCTGACTGCTTCTCCGGCCTTGTAATTACGATTCCTTTCCCGAAAAGAGGCTTCTTCTCAAACCACATCAGGTCTTTCCTGAGTGTAACCACATCACCGACAACAAATATGGCAGGTGGCAAGAAGTTCTTTTCTTTTACCAATTTCGCTATATTCCTCAACGTTCCGGTCAATGTCTCCTGATCAGGATTTGTTCCCCATCTGATCAAGGCAACCGGTGTATCAGGATTTCTTCCGTTATTTATCAGATTAGCTACAATATGAGGCAGGTTCTTTACCGCCATCATGAATACAATGGTTCCGACGGCGGATATATTCTCCCAATCAATACTGCTCTCGTTCTTCGTTGGATCTTCATGCCCTGTCACAAAGGTAACAGAAGATGTTAATTTCCGGTGTGTCAGAGGAATGCCGGCATAGGCGGGAACGGCTATGGCCGAAGTAACACCGGGAATTATTTCAAAAGGTATGCCCGCCTCGGAAAGAACTCCGGCTTCTTCTCCGCCCCTTCCAAAGATAAATGGGTCGCCCCCCTTGAGCCTGGCAACGGTATTTCCTCCCGATGCCTCTTTTACGAGGATTTGATTCAGGTTTTCCTGAGATACAGTATGATCTCCGCCCCTTTTCCCGGCATAGATCAGGCGGGCGCCTTTCATTGTATGTTTCAGAATATCTTCGGAAACAAGATAATCATAGACAACCACATCGGATCTTTTGAGACATTCCACTCCCCGAATTGTTATAAGGCCCGGATCACCCGGCCCGGCGCCTATGATATATACTTTGCCCTGTTTCTTCATTTAATATAGATACCCTAACCCAGATAAACTGGAAATTCGAAATTCGAAGCACTAAATGCGAAACAAATCCGAATTTCTAATATTCAAATGTTTAAAACATCAACGCCACAGAAGTAGCATTAACTCTATTGTAAAAAGTTTAACTCTTTCCCGTTTAGATATTTGTATTTTTGTCATTCGATATTGTTTCGAGTTTCGATATTCGATATTCGGATTTAAGTTTTG
>Ga0164318_10001716_pt1 | contig 19785 bp, 20 predicted proteins | sample GuaBasSedimGuay9_FD_113734 | JGI IMG/M metagenome (GOLD analysis project Ga0164318, IMG submission 113734) | Subseafloor sediment microbial communities from Guaymas Basin, Gulf of California, Mexico - Guay9, Core 4571-4, 0-3 cm | ecosystem: Environmental > Aquatic > Marine > Hydrothermal vents... | reverse complement strand
TGTAGCCGGCGTGATAAATATATGTAGCTGCCACGTTCCACTCATAGCAAGATTGATTGTAGATACATACCTTCCGTTTCCAAGGTCTTTTGCATCAGCCTTGAATTCCATTGCCGGCATTCCCGGCATAGCAGGCATAAAAGCTTTTACACTAACTTTGGCTCCAAGGGGAGCTTTCCCTGTTTGAGTAATGTCGAATATCAGTGTATTTGAACCTGTAGAGAGTGGTTTGTCTGAGCTGATATGCATTTTAGTTGTTCTGAATTTGGCATCTTTTTCAAACGCAGATGCATCAGCAAATGTCACTGCCAGTATCGTGATCAGAATTAGTTTTAGAAGATTTTTCATAATATGTCCTTATGCAGAGAATATTTTCTCTTTTGTTAGCATAAGTATAGTGAGAGTGTGTGAAGAGTTTGTGGAGCTTTAGCGTATTTAGAAAATTAAAAAAAGAGGGAGGAAGAGATAGTCCCCCTTAGACGGTAACGTCATCCATTTCGATCATTACTTCGATGCTGCGTTCAAATCCGCCCATGTTCGTCATCGCTTTTAGTTTCGGTCCTTTAAAGCCGAATCCTTTGCTGATCATCGCTTTTTTGACACTGATGTCGCGGTCAAACACCTTTTGCCAACTGGCGGTATCGGCCCACATATCAAACTCAATCTCTTTCGCATCAAAGTCTTCTTCCGTTCCATAGGTGGTGCAGACCCCTTTTTCGACTTTGATCACAACCGGCGTAAGATCTTCACGATCACTGATAGAGTATTTGAAAACTGAATTGAAACGTTTTAATTTTTTGGCAATAACCGGGTCGTTATTCCATGCCACGGTATAGGCCTCCGCCCATTCAGGAGTGATGAGTTGCATATAAGTTCCTTTTATCTGTCTGAATTAATTTTATTGCTTCATAAATAAAAATAAGTTTAATTTACAGGTCTGTATCACATTTTAGAAAATTGTTGATTTTTTTACTCAATCATGGATAAGTTCTTAGGGTTTGTATTGTAGTAATGCCGTTTTTTTATTATCGGTATAGAGAAGTTCAAGATTGAATTTTTCTGCCAGAACTTCAAATGTATGGGAACGATAGAAGGTGATATGCGTTGGATCTTTCCTATACCACCACTTTAAGAAATCTTCTTGCGTGTTCTCATGAAACTGTGTCATCAGTGCCAGATAGCCGCCGGGATTGAGATGTGTTTCAAAAAAAGAGAAGAGTTCCATCGGATCGCTGATATGTTCGATTACTTCGGTAGAGGTGATTAGATCATAATGCTTGCCTTTATAGACTTTTTCAGGAGCAAAAAACTTATCGTAACTGTCAACCTCAAAGCCCTCCCGACTTAACAGTTCAGAGAGCACCGGTCCAGGTCCGCTTCCAAACTCCAGTGCCGTCTTGATGTTCTGTTTGTGTGGAGCAACAGTCGCATCGATGAAATCTCTGAACATCTGAACATACCCGCTGCTTTCAAAACTGTTGTTATGGTTTTGATACTGGGCAAGTTCACGCTCCTCTGTGACATAGCTGTCTTCATCTTTAAAGATAAGTTCGCACGATTTGCAGTGAAAAAAATCACTCTGCATGATGTCGTCATAGAAAGAAACGGTTGAGCTGTTACAGATTTTACAGGTTATCAACTTTTTTCTGCTTCGATCATTTCAGCTTTTTCTTCGATATCTAGAAGTTCTTCTATTTTTGTTTCATAAGATGATTCCAATGATTCAAGCTCTGTAGAAAGGGTGTTAAGACCTTTTTCACCGTAACACTCCGGATCGGCAAGACAGGTATTGATTTCATCGATTTTATGTTCGAGTGTCTCAATCTCTTCTGGCAGTGCATCCAGTGCCAACTTCTCTTTATAGGTCAGTTTGAACGGTTTTACTTTTTCAGTTCTTTGATGTTTTGCTTTAGGTTCTGCAGTTGAACTTCCCATCTCATCCATCTCTTTGAGTTCTTTTTCCATCTCAAGGTACTCTGTATAGCTTTGGAGACTCTCTTCTATAGTACCATCGCCTTTGAAGATAAAAAGTTTTTTGGCAATCTTGTCAACAAAAAATCGGTCATGGCTTACGATGATCACTGCACCGGGGAAGTTTTGCAACTGCTCTTCCAGAATGTTGATTGTTGGGATATCCAGATCGTTGGTTGGTTCATCTAAAATAAGGCAGTCAACTTTTTTGGTAAAAAGCAGGGCAAGCGCAACACGGTTTTTTTCACCGCCGCTTAGAATGCCAATTTTTTTATCCATAAATTCACGTGGGAAGAGAAAATTTTTGAGATAGCCGTAGACATGCATGTTCGTGCCGCGTACTTCAACCCGGTCACCCCCATTTGGGCAGAATGTTTCGATAAGGTTTTTGCTGTCATCAAGCATTTCTCTGTGCTGGTCGAAATAGCCGATGGAAAATTCGCCTTGTTTAATCATTCCCGGTGCTGTTTTAAGACGTCCTAACAGGGCTTTTAAAAGCGTAGATTTTCCACTACCGTTGGGACCGACGACCGCGATGACATCACGCTGCAAAATACGCGTTGTAAAATTATGAATCAGCTCTTTTTCACCGAGTTTGATTTTTAGGTGTTCAATCTCAAAGAGCATTTTTTGTTTATTGATACTTTTATCCCGGTTGAAATGTTTGGCCTCACGCTGAAGTTCTACTTTCATTTTATGGATACGTGCAGGATTTGTTTTAGAGTCCTCTCGAAGATGCATCAGCCGCTCTTTTCGCCCTTCATTTCGTTTGAGGCGAGCACGGACACCGCGGGCATACCACTCGTTTTCACTTTTTAGCAGGCGAAGCAGGTTGTCGTGCTGCTTTTGTATGGTTCGTAGAAACTCCTGCTTTTGTTCAAGATAGTTGGAGTAACCGCCGCTGTATTCGCGTATGACGGTATCTTCAACTTCAACGGTCTTCGTGGCGATTTGGTCGATGAAGTAACGGTCATGTGAAATAAAAACCAAGGTGAACTTCTCACGCAAAATCAGCTCTTCTAGAAATTCGACCATATAGACATCCAGGTGGTTAGTCGGTTCATCCAGCAGAAGTACATCGGGTTTTTGAAGTAAAAGAGAGGCAAGTGCGACACGGCGCTGCTCACCTCCGCTTAGCATATCTACCGGTTTATTTTCATACTGCTTAAGTTGAAAATTTTGTAAAACCCGCTCAATTTTGTCATCCAAATTCCAGGCATTATGGTGATCGAGATAGTGCGACAGTTCAGCATGCTCTTTTAGCAGTTTAGTATTTTCAAAATCATCTGCCAGTTTAAGCGAAAGGATATCAAATCTTTTTTTCGCCTGATGCAGTTCGTCAAGTCCGGCTTCAACGGCTTCTCTGACACTGTGCCCCTCTTTAAAATGGGGAACCTGAGAGAGCATTTTGATCTCAAGGTTCTGCTTGCTGATTCGTTTGCCTTCGTCATACTCCAATGTTCCGCCAGTAATCTTCATCAGGGTTGATTTACCGCTGCCATTTTTACCGACAATGACGATACGCTCGCCTTCATCAACATGGAAATTGACGCCTTCAAGGATCTTTTGGGCTTCATAATGTTTATAGATATCGAGGAGATCGATCAATGCCATATTTTCTCTTTGTCAGGTTTAAAGGTCAATTTCATCGTAGTTAAAACAGAGGCGTTTTGCCACATACCAAGATGCGATGGCCATATCGCTGTATTGATATTCCTGCTGAGTCAGGGGAATAACACTGTTGCGAATTTTTGAGCGTATGATGCCAAGTACAATATAACTGATTAACAATCCGGCCACGGCAAAAAAGAGGTCATATTTGTACCACAACAGTGCTGCAACAATCCATGTACCATAACTGAGTGCTGCTGCGATAACATACGCCATCATTTTGCATCGTTGCTTCTTAATTTCGGGAGTAGGTTCGATCATAGGGATATCATTCATCTTGAAATTATAGCGCAAGCATCTGTGAAAATCTTATGCTGACGATAAAACAATATAAAAACAATACTTAAAGCGTCAGATTAGAAAGCCATATTCATCAGAATCTGTATTATATAGTGTATTCTTCCGTAAAAATAGACAAAGGAGTCTAGGATGTCAGAACCTACATTAGAAGCAATCGAAGATTATAATACACTCTCAGGCGAGAAAAGAAAAATTGTGTGGGCTGTGATTATTTCCGGTATGATTATCGGAAGTATTTATGCTGTAGCACAAAGCTACTATGGCACTGTGGATGATGCTATTGTTATAACTGAAACAGTAGATAATATACCGGTACGATAAAGTTTTTTCTAAAACTTATTAAAGATTAACTCTTTTTATTAGTTGTCCTGAAACACGGATATGGTAAGTCTAAGATGGTTAGAATGACGCATCTATTTTAAGAAGGCCCAAAATATGCTGATGACAGTTATGGTGATCTACTCTCTTTATGTTTTTGTTAAACTTTATGTCAGTGTCATGCAGATTGGGTTTATAAACCAGGCTAAGCGTCGTAATGCCGTATTGATGAATGCTGCAGACTTTTTAAAAGCGGGCAATTACAGTGTTGCCAAAGAGAAACTTTCCATGATCAGTACAATGGTGGAGTATCTGCTCTTCATCGTCTGGATCGGCGGGGGAATTGCATGGCTTGAGAGCACATACATCTTTGATGATCCGGCGATGCAGACTATCTTTATTGTCTTGGGATTTGTATTGATCAATGGTTTGGTCACGCTTCCGCTGGAGTGGTATAGCAAGTTTGTTCTAGATGAAGAGTTTGGGTTCAACCGCTCTACCTATAAACTTTTCATTAAAGATACTGTCGTAGCAACGCTGTTGAGTGTTGTCATTGGAAGCGTAATTATCTTTGGTATCTATCTGATCATAGAATCTACGCAGCTATGGTGGCTATGGAGTTTTGCTTTTATCTTTTTGGTGATTATCTTGATCAATATGCTTTTCCCGACCTTTAGAGCACTCTTCTTTGATAAGCTAACACCGCTGCAAGATAAAGAACTCAGTGCAAAAATAGAAGCATTAATGGATAAAACAGGTTTTCAAAGTAGTGGAGTATTTATCAGTGATGCCAGTAAACGGGATGCACGTTTGAATGCTTATTTCGGCGGACTCGGCAAATCGAAACGTGTTGTACTTTTTGATACCTTGCTTGAAAAACTGTCTGTACAGGAACTGTTAGCAGTACTGGGGCATGAACTGGGACACTTCGCACACGGTGATATTTATAAAAATATTGCAATGGTAGGCGGCATGCTATTTGTGATGTTTGCTATTTTTGGGAATATTCCAAACTCCCTTTACCTATTCATGGGTGTATCTGAAACTCCTTCCGTTATCATGGTTCTTTTTCTATTATTGATGCCGGTACTGAGCTTTATTATGATGCCTGTTATGGGTATGGTAAGTCGTCATAATGAGTATGCGGCAGATAAAACAGGAGCAGAACTTGGCGGGCAGCTTTATTTGGCAGAAGCGTTGAAAAAGTTGGTCACAGAGAACAAAAGTTTTCCACTTTCGCATCCGATATATATCTTTTTTTATTACACACATCCACCGGTATTGGAGCGTTTGAAAGAGCTTAATGCCAATGTCCCGGGAAGTGATGATAAAACATTGTTAGAAGAAGCATGGCAAGGCGTAGAATAGTCTCCGAGTGGCTTGATTCTATCACGGCAGAGCTTCATAATGTCATTGAACGTCCCCGCCGTGAAGCGGAGCTGCTCTTAATGGCTTTCTTGCAGCGTGATCAGCTCTGGCTTATAACACATCAAGATGCGTTGGTAAGCGAAGATCATAAGCTTACCTGCTGGATCAAGAGGCGCAAGGCGCATGAGCCGCTTGAATACATTACCAACCATGTCAGTTTCTACTCTGAGACATTTCATATTGAACCCGGGGCTTTGATACCTCGTCCTGAAACGGAATTGTTGATCGATGAAGTACTCGCATGTGTTGATAAAGAATCAAACGTCACTATTGCCGAAGTCGGGGTAGGAAGTGGGGTGATCTCCATTATCCTCGCCCGTCATCTTCCTCATGCCCAAATCATTGCCAGTGACATAAGTGCAGATGCCTTGAGTGTTGCCCGTAAAAATATTGCTGAATTTGGTCTTGAAGATCGTATTGAACTGCGGCAGGGTGATTTGTTGGAATCGATAGATGAGGAGATTGATATAGTAGTCTCCAATCCGCCTTACATCGCTCGGGATACCGATCTGGAAGCTAACCTTGATTATGAACCGCCACAAGCACTTTTTGGCGGTAAAGCAGGGGACGAGATCATTCAGCGGCTTTTAGATGAAGTCAATGGCCGCGCTATCAAGTGTTTTGCATGTGAAATGGGTTATGACCAAAAAGAAAAAGTAGAGCGTTATCTTCAGGAAAATGACAATCAGTCATTGAGATTTTATAAAGATCTTGCCGGTTTTGACCGTGGATTTGTTTTAAAGGATATTAAATGATGAATAGAAAACAGTGGACTGTGAGTTTATATTTGCTTTTCGTGGCAATGACACTAGGTGCCGTTCTTGTGTTAGGTATTTTTGTAACATCTGTTATATTTCATTCTGATACTGTCTTGTCTAATGTATTGTTGGATCACTATAATGAAGGACAGCTTATGGCTGAGATCTTTCGACGTTTTACCTACTGGGGTTATGTAATGGTCGGTGTGATTGCTCTGTTTGAAGTGTCTGAATATAAGAATGGAAGACGTGACAACACAGCAATGATCAGTGCATTTGTAGCCATAGCTACACTTTTACTCTTTAGTGCCGTTTACACACCGAAAATACTTGAAATACAGGCAATGGGGATTGAAGCAACACAAAACGATGCCTTTGCCGCACTTCACAGTGCCAGTGAGATTGATTTTAAAATATTGGCAGTAGCTTTAGGAGTACTCTTTATACGAAGAATGCACCTAATGTTTGTGGCAAAGAAGTAATAAGTAGTAGTAGTAGGGCATAATGTGGGAGGCTATCTTCCTCCAAACTTATTGATCCACCACTCATGTGGTGAGAGGTGCTTCTGTGTTAGAAACTCTTCATCAAACCGGTACTCATAATGCTTGCAGTAATCTAAAATAATCTTATAGGCTTCATTGATATTGGCACTCATCTGTGTGGCTTTTTCTATATCGTCAGAATGTTTGTCAGGATGCCATTTGTGCATCAACTTTTTATAGCGGAGTTTTATTTCAGGGAGTGAGGCTTTGTCATTAAGGCCAAGGAGTGTTTTGGCTTTAACGATCTCATCAAACGAGGACATAAGAAGCAGAAACTAATTAGTCTTTTTGTTGGCGCATATAGGTAGGAACATCAAGATAGTCTTCACTCATATCGCCGCCAACGACCATTCTAGGACGAGAAATAGTCTGTCTTTCTTTCGGTTGCGGACTTTCATAGTCCTTGTTAGCTACGGAAGTAACACTGTCGATTTCACGTTCGAAACCGGTTGCAACCAGCGTGATACGAATAGAATCAATTGGAAGTGAAGAGTCAGTTGATGTACCGAAAATAACATCAGCATTTTCATCGGCACTCTCTTCAACAACGATCATCGCCTCAGAGAGTTCCATCATAGGAAAATCAGGATGCATATTAAAATGGACAAGAACACCCATGGCCCCATTGATCGACATATTATCAAGAAGTGGAGATTCAATTGCCGCTTTGATAGCCTCGTAAGCGGCATTTTCTCCCTGAAATTCACCGACGCCCATTAGCGCCATACCACGGTGGCACATAACAGTCGAAAGATCGGCAAAGTCAAGATTGATGTCATTTTCACCCGATGATAAAATGACACCGGAAGTACCGCTGACTGCCTGAGCAAGAACGGAATCGACGATTTTGAAGCTCTCTTTCATCCCCAGTTTTTTATCGATAATAGAGAGGAGTTTGTCATTGGGGATGACCACAATGGAGTCACTCTCTTTTTTAAGCTCTTCGAGACCCTGCTCAGCAAGTTTAAGGCGTTTACGACCTTCAAACATGAAGGGTTTTGTCACAACGGCAATAGTCAATGCACCTATTTCTTTAGCGATTTGAGCAATAACTGGTGCAGCTCCCGTACCGGTACCGCCTCCAAGGCCTGCGGCGATAAAAACGATATCTGCACCTTCAAGTGCTGCACGTATATCATCATAACTTTCCAGGGCAGAGTCCTTGCCAACAGTTGGCTTCATCCCTGCACCCAGACCTTTTGTCAAACGGCTACCCAACTGAATTTTAGCGGGAGAGTTAGAACGGTGAAGGACCTGAACATCGGTATTGGCAACCACCATTTCAATACCCTCTATTCCCTCATTTATCATATGCCCTATCATATTGCCGCCACCGCCGCCGACACCGACGGCGATGATACGTGCACCATTATTACTTTTTGTCTCTTCTATAGAAAACGGTTCCATCTCTCACTCCTCATTAAAATAACTGGGTAGCCCAATTCCAGAATTTTGAAAACGACCCAGCTTCTTCACCATCTTTTTTCTTGGTAGGGAGGGTCGCAATCGTCACTTTTGGTTCACTCTCTTCTGAAGGTACAATCGGAATAATCGGTTCAGTCGTGGTGACGTCTCCTGTTAGATCCGGACGTTCATCCTCAAGAGGTTTTTCACTTCGATAGCGCATCCGTTTATTGACATCGATCTCATACGGCGAGAAACTGCCGGCCGCATATTTGACCAGCCCAATAACACAGGCATAAGATGGATCCTGAAGCGTGTCAAACAAACCGTCTACCTCTTTTGGTTTGGCAATACGTACCGGCATATTGTCAAAGATTGCGACGGCGAGGTCGCGAATGCCATCCATCTTGCTAAATCCTCCGGTCAGAACAATACCGGCACCCATCATCTCTTTTAGTCCACTTTTCTCCAGAGATTGTGCAATAATCATCAAGGTCTCTTCAACGCGTGCATAGATTACATTGTGTACGACACCAAGTGATACTTCATGTGTTGTCTCTTCATCCCCGATTACAGGCAGTTCTATAAGGTCGTTACTTGGTGTGTGCAGTGATCCATATTCCATTTTGACTGTATCGGCTATATTTAAAGGCGTATGCAAGGCCATCGAAAGGTCATTGGTAATATGGTTTGAACCGACACCGAGAAAATCATTAAAGCGAATGGAATTGCCGGAATGGATGACGATATTACTTGTACGTCCACCCATATCTATGACAGCGACACCCAGCTCTTTTTCATCTTCATTTAAAATGGCAATAGCAGATGCATAACCGTTTAAGATGACATTATCGACTTCAACACCGGAAGAACGCACTGCTTTTCTAAGGTTGTTGAGGTTTGACTTTTGGGTTGTAATTATATGAGTCTCCACTTCAAGTCGAGAAGCATTCATCCCCAGCGGATCTTCTATAAAATCCTGATCATCAACTGTGAAATTGAATGGCAAGGTGTGCAGAACTTCATATTCATTAGGGATATTTGCATTATAGAGTGAGGTGTGCATGACACGGTTGATCTCTTTAACACTGATCTCTTTATTGGGAATATTGACAATACCGCTGGAATTCAGACTTTTAGTATATGCTCCCGAGATGGAGACAATCGCACGCTTGATATCTGAACCAGATACACGCTTGGCATCACTGAGAGCAGCTTTAATCGACTTTGAAGCAAGTTCGATGTTTGTGATACTCCCTTTTTTAAGCCCCTGTGCTTTTGCAACACCGGCACCCGTGATTTGTATATTGCCATTTGCATCAACATCTGCGATGACGGCACATACCTTTGTGGAACCAATATCGATTGCGAGTATGGATCGCTTCAAATTAGAGTCCTTCTAGGAAGATTTCTGTTTTGTATTTATTCTCCAGCGTTGTGATTAACCCTCGGTCAAGCATGCTGCGCTTAAGACGAATAATCGTTTCTGTTGGATCCATAAGTGTATCTTCAGTAGTAAATTTCTGCTCAACGACATTGTAAAGGACGATGACATTCGATTCTAGACCGGCAATACCACGGGCCTGATTACTTCCAAAAAGAGCGTTGAGAAACTCCGTTGTTTCTGCCTCATTAAGACCATCTATCGCAGTAACGTCTGTACGTGTCAGAAAATCTGTTTTCTTCCCTTGAAAAGTTTTTACAGATGATTTTGCCATGGCCAATAGCTCATGATTTATCTGCTCTTTAGTGTATTGAGCTAGAACCTCCGCCTTCGCTTCGTCAAATGTCTTGGTTTGTGACGGATTAATATTGGCAAGTTTGATAATGACATAGCGCCCATCAACTTTTCGTGGTTTCAGATAGGCTTTATCATTGCTGAGGGATTGTATCTCTATGAAAACTTCACTATCCACCCACATATTTTCCGAGTCAACCGTTTTTTTCTCTATGAGAACCGAAGGATCGAGTTTGGCTTTTTTGTAGGCGATATAGGTTCGCAGCGCCTCTTTGTTTGTCGCTTTATCATTGACCGCTGTGATGACTTGATCTTTAGCTTCATCAAACGTAAGGAGCACGCCATCAGCATTCTTGAAGCTAGATTTATTTGATTGGTGATACTCACGAAGTGCTGCTTCGTCAGCATGAGCATCAACAGTATTTTGTGTGATAACTTCAAGGCTATAAGATGGCAGTGTCATGTAGTTGTGCTGGCGCTCTTCCCAGAATGTTCTCAGTTTTGCATCCGACGTATCCAGTTCGATCATATCTGGCGAGAGAATTTTATACTCAATTTTGTCGGCAACAAAGAGTGCTTTTTGGACACTGCTTGCTTCAAGGTCTAACACATCGGTTGGAAACAGTCCAAGCGTTTTTTGAATCAGCATTGCTTTTCTAATGTCATCTTCGTATTCATGCATCGTCAGGTTGTTTTGCTGTAATGCTTTTTTGTAAATTTCTTTATTGAATTTTCCATTCTCAAAGAAGTAATCTTGCGTTTCAATATTACTTAAAAGCTCACGGTCACTCACTTCCAGGTTATAGCTGTTAGCGAGGTTGATAATTAGTGCCTGTTCGATCAATTGACGTAGAGCCTGCTTCTGCAAACCGAAGCTTTTTGCTTGGGCTTCATCAAAATTTCCCTGAAACATTTGGTTGTACTGATTATATAGATTTCTGTAAGATTGCTGTAGCTCACGCATAGAGACGGGCACTTCGCCCACCTTTGCGACAGCGCCTGATTTGTCACCATAACTGTATTGTCCCCAACCGACAAATCCTGCTCCGACAAATGCGATAGTTGATATCCAGATAGTAATTACGAGGTATTTCCGATGATGTTGCATCCATGTGATCATAGTTGAGTTAGCCTTAGTTGTTAATAATAACCCATTTTAAGTTTTTTAGCTTTAAACCTGCCTTAGATTCCCCTGTTATCGAAGAATTTTGACTTCAGAATTGAGCGCATAGGCCAAGGACACATGCAAAGAGAATCTGCTATGATTTTAAAAGAAAATAAAAAAGGAATTTTTCATGACAAATCAGGAAATCTCAGAGCGGGATCTGGATGTTATATGGCATCCGTGTACCCAGATGAAGGATCATGAATTTTTGCCGATGATCCCGATCAAAAAGGGTGAGGGCATCTATTTGGAAGATTTTGACGGAAATCGTTATATTGACGCGATAAGCAGCTGGTGGGTCAACCTTTTTGGCCATGCAAATACTCAGATTAATAATGCTGTTAAAGCCCAGTTAGATACACTGGAACATGTTATTTTTGCCGGATTTACTCATGAGCCGATCGTGCGCCTCTCTGAACGTCTTATTGCACTCAGTCCGAAAGGATTAACACGCAGTTTTTATGCAGACAACGGTTCGAGTGCGGTGGAAGTTGCTTTGAAAATGAGTTATCACTACCATAAAAATGGTGGAAAGGAACGTCCATTATTTGTTTCTTTAACTAACAGTTATCACGGGGAAACGATTGCGGCACTCTCTGTCGGGGATGTAGAACTTTATAAAGAGACGTATAAATCGCTTCTGATTCGCTCGATCCAGACACCGGTACCGAAAGATCAAACGGAAGCAGCTGCACTGGTAGCAGCGGTTGAACTTGAACAGTGTTTTAAAGAAAACGCAGATGAAATCGCGGCCTTGATCGTTGAACCACTGGTGCAGGGAGCGGGATATATGCATATGTATCACCCGCGTTATCTGGTCGAAGCCAGAAAACTTTGTACCCGTTACGACATTCATCTGATCGCAGATGAGATCATGGTGGGATTTGGTCGAACAGGGACGTTATTTGCCTGTGAACAAGCAGATATTACTCCGGATTTTATGACCATATCTAAAGGGTTGACCGGCGGGTATCTTCCGCTTTCTGCCGTATTGACTACTGATGACGTTTATATGGCTTTTTATTGTGACTATCATCTCAACAAAGCTTTTTTACACTCACACAGTTATACGGGAAACGCACTGGCATGTGCCGCTGCCAATGCAACACTTGACATTTTTGAATCAGAAAACGTGATAGAAACTAACAAAGATAAGATCCGTTATATTGCTGAAAAACTTGAGGCGTTCAAGACCTTGAAAAATGTAAAGGAAGTTCGTCAAACAGGGATGATCGCCGCAGTTGAACTCCAAGGCTACACTCCACAGGAGCGTATTGGTTTGAAAGTCTATACCTATGGATTGAAAAACGGGGTGTTATTGAGACCGTTGGGGCATATCGTCTATTTTATGCCGCCATATACCATTACGTATGAAGAAATAGACAAAATGATGGATACTGCCTACGATGCGATCACGTCACTGAAAAGCTAAAAGGCACCTCTAAAGTCAGAAATCCATATTCTGCTGTGCAGAAGGAGTGTCGATCATAAGCAATCGGCAGCTTTTCTCCAAGATGGCCAACTGCTTGGCCATAATGTGCAGGTCCCGGTTATAGGCATAAACACCAAAGCCTTTAATCACCATAATGTTAGTGTTATGAGATTGAAAATAATGTGATATCTCTGTGGTGGCCCGATCATACCAGTCTTCAAAGTGCTTGGGGTCATATATTGTAATGGAACCGAATTCCTTATAGCCAAAATAGTCTTTTGGTGTGATGATATTGTGATCAAGTGAAAAGGCAGTTGTATATGGCGGCATACTGAAAGTAACATATTTTGCATCGGTAATATGCTGATAGATACCTAGATGGATATCTGCTTCCATGCTGGCATCATTCCAGCGATAATCTTTATGAAAGTAGAGTTCGATCAGTGTTTCCTCGTCAAGGGCATCAAAAATTGCCTCTTTTGTATTGATAATAAAACGATTGCTTTCCGTCTTGGCGGAGAGACCACCGTGATAGATACCAAAAAAGTCTTTTCGGAACATGGAGAGGGCGAAGGATGAGAGCTGGTTTTTAAGGCGTTGTCTATTCATAAGAGTAATTGTAGCATTAAAGCACCTATTGTGTAAAATATAGAGATCAAAAAAAAGAGAGTTGCATTTGGAAAAGACACCCCATATCCCTGTCCTGTATCGTGAAGTTAGTGATGCTTTTGCAGAAATAGATAATGGCATTGTGGTTGATTGTACGATGGGATATGCTGGACACAGTTCAATGCTGCTCGAAGCCAATGAAACTCTTTCACTGATTGGGATTGACCAGGACAGTACAGCTATCGCATATTCAACGCAGCGGCTTGCACCATTCGATGATCGGGTTATGATCAAACAGGGGCGCTTCTCTTCAGTCATTCAAGATATTATTAACGAACATGATAAAATACAGATTGAAGGGATATTCGCCGATATCGGCGTCTCCTCACTACAGCTTGACCAGAGTGACCGTGGTTTCTCATTTCTGAGTGACGTGCTGGATATGCGTATGGATAATGAGGCACCGCTGAGTGCGGCAGAGGTGGTTAACACTTATTCGCAGTATGAACTTGAACGGATACTTCGAGAGTATGGAGAATTGCGCAATGCGGCAAAAGTCGCGTCAGTCATCGTGGAAAAACGTCCGTTTACTTCTGCCAAGGCACTGGCCGATGCTGTACGCCCTTTTGCGCCAAGAGGTAAAAAAATCCATCCGGCTACTTTGGTAATGCAGGCGATACGCATCGAGGTCAATGATGAACTAGGTGAACTGACCCGTCTGCTCGATGCTATTGAAAAAGCCTGCCTTCCAAATGCCGTGATTGCGATTATTTCGTTTCACTCGCTCGAAGACCGGATCGTTAAACAGCGTTTTGCTGCATGGTCCAAAAACTGTATCTGTCCTCCTGAAGCGCCTCGGTGTACCTGTGGGAACAATCATGCTTTAGGCAAAGTGATCAGAAAAAAACCGATAACTGCTCAAGAGGATGAACTTAAATCAAATCCGCGAAGCCGAAGCGCAAAAATGCGACTCTTTAAGATGAATTGCCATGAATGATAAAGAGCATATCCTTGATGAGGTTGAAAATGTTATCATTATTAAAAATCCGATGGGGTTGCGTTACCTCATTATGGTACTTTTGATGATCTCCATCGGCTGGCTGATTCTTTTTCCCAAGATCTACTTGCAAAACCAGATCTACTATAAGAGCCGTGACATCGCCGTACTCAAACGTGAATACGATACATTATTGGAAGAAAAACGCATTATTACGGCTGAGGTGGAACGAATGCGTTTTAAAAATCAGGTACTTGATACCATGTTTGAATAAGGTAGATAAATGATACGCCGTTTTATTGAGTTTTCGATTGACAAACCACTTCTAAACCACCTCTTTCTCACCTTTATTATTCTGCTTTCCATTTTTGCCTACATTAATATTCCCAAAGAAATCTTTCCGCCGATACAGATGGACAAGATCTCTATCAGCGGCGGTTATGCCGGGACCAGTGCCGATATTCTTGATAAGATGGTGGTCAAGACCATTGAAGATGATCTGAAAAACATCAATGAACTTGATACCGTGACAACGACTATTAAAAATGGTTCATTTTCTATTATGGCAGACATTAAATCCGGCTCCAGTAATATCAATGTGCTGAATGATGTTAAAGATATTCTAGCGAGGTCCAAACGCGATCTTCCATCCGATATGAATGAGCCGATCGCAAAGATCCATGAAGAGACGATTCCCCTTGTATTAATCGCGATTGCTGGTGATGTGGAGGTTTCGGAACTGTTAGACCGTGCTGATGAACTCAAAAGTTCGCTCAGTCAGTTCAAAGAGTTAAGTGAGATCACCATTCGCGGTGATTCGGATGACGAATTGGTGATCCGTCTGAACAGAGAGAAGATCCGTGCGTATAACCTGGAGTTATCCAGTGTGGTTGCCTCGTTGCAGAATTTGAGTTCTATTTTTCCTATCGGTACGATCAAACAGCGGGGAAAACATCTTTATATCAGTACCTATAACGGGGAAAAAGACCGTGTTAGCGTGGAAGACTCTCTTGTGAGTATTGGCACACAGCGTATCCGTCTTGGTGACATTGCTGATGTCTCTTTTGAACTAGCCGATGAGTCCGAACTGTCACACTATAACGGTCAGCGCAATGTCTCAATCAACATTACCAAAGCAAAATCGGGTAATGCAATAGCCCTTGTCAAAGAGATACGGACGCTTTTAAAAGAGTACGAAGCACGCTACAGCCATCTAAAATTTGAGGTCTATACCGATACATCAATCTGGATACGCAATCGTCTAAATACGGTGTTTGCTAACATCTTATTTGGATTGATGCTCGTTTTTATGGCGATGATGATCTTTGTCAATCGCGGGATAGCTTTAGTGGTAGCGATCGGTATTCCGATGAGTTTTATGATCGGTCTGATCGTGACTGAGATGATTGGCTTTAGTCTCAACATGCTCTCCTTGCTGGGTGCGCTGATCGCACTTGGGATGCTGGTGGATGAGGCAATCGTTGTTGCCGAAAATATCTACCGCCATCTTGAAGAGGGTAAAAGCCGCCGTGAAGCGGCGATTGTCGGAGCAAGCGAGATGTTTCCGGCTGTCTTAACGGCAACACTAACAACCGTATTTGCTTTTTTACCGCTCTTGATGCTCACCGGTGAAATGGGCGCGTTCATTCGGATTTTGCCGATTATGATTTCGGTGCTGCTGCTCAGTTCACTGTTTGAAGCTTTTTACTTCCTGCCACTGCACTCATACGACTTTTTACGCCTTCGCAAAGAGGGGCATGTTACTCATTTTATCTGGGAACATCTTTACCGTTGGTATGAAAATACGCTGCACTTTTTATTTCAAAAACGAATTCTTTCATTGATCATTATGGTCACTGTTATTTTCTCGTTGACGGTAGTATTGGTAAAAAATAGCAAGTTCCAGCTCTTCCCTGACTTTGATGTGACACAGGTTTTTGTCAACGGTAAAGTCAACATTAATAACGACCTTGAGAATACAGAAAAAATTGTTTCAGAAATTGAAAGTGCTCTCCTTCAAAATCTTAAAGATGACGAATACTCTTCGGTTACCTCTGTGATCGGAATGCGTCTTGATGCTAAAAATAAAGCAGAAATCGGCGAGAATCTTTTTCATATTTTTATCGATCTGCATGAACGTGCCCCCGACAACCTTTTCAACACCTACATCAATCCCTACCTCTCTCTGGATTATGATCCGGATATTTTAATACGTGAACGAACGGCCAAAAGTATTGGTGAAGATGTTCAGCAGTGGATGGAGGAGTTTAAAACACGTTATGAAGGAGAAGGCAAGCTGTTTGAAGAGCTCAATGTCAAAATTCCGGGAACCGGTGTCGTTGCACATGATGTCGAGATCGCGCTTGGCGGCAAAGATGATCTTGAGCTGGTGAAAGGTATTGACAGGCTTCAGTCGGCACTGGCAAAAATCGATGGGGTTTATGATCTTGCCAATGATACGGATGTCGGTGAAAAAGAGCTGAAACTTCGTGTCAATAGCTACGGTCAGGAGCTGGGCTTTAATGAACAGGTGATAGCAAATGAACTACGTGCTTACTATCTTAAAGGTGAATACGGAAAAATGTTTAATGAGACTGGACTGGTACGCATCCGCATCGAAGGCAGCCTTAAAGATGAACTGTCGTCGATCAATGATTTTCAGGTACAAGTTCCTGGAACCAAGCAGTACATTGCACTCAAAGATGTCTGTGATTTTGTAATGACACAGGCGTACGTGACACTGAACAAAGAAGACGGCGAGCGAATCCGTTCGGTGTTTGCTTCTTTCGATAAAGAGAAACTGACGTCATCAGAGGTGATGAACTCGATCGAGCCGACATTGGTTACACTCAAAGCAGAAGGGTACAGTGTCGATATAAAAGGAGAAGAGGAGGAAAACGCCAAAACAAAAAAAGAGATGTCAGAAGCGGCAGCGATGGCTATCTTACTTATCTTCATTACTCTGGTCTGGCTTTTTGATTCGCTTAAACGCTCTTTGATTGTCTTAAGTACAATCCCATTGGTGCTACTGGGTGTTTACGGCGGCCACTTGCTGATGGGTCTTAACATGACGATGCCGGGTATGATCGGAGTTATTGGTCTGGCAGGTGTTGTCGTCAATGATGGGCTTATTATGGTCAGTTTTATTAGAAGGGCAACTGATATCGAGTCACTGATGAAACTGGCACATACCAGACTGCGCCCGATCCTGCTTACCTCCATCACGACCGTTCTAGGCCTCTCCACCCTGATCTTCTTCGCCTCAGGACAGGCAAAGATTTTACAGCCGATGGCGATTTCGCTTGGGTTCGGACTGACATGGGCTACGGTGTTGAACCTTGTTTATGTACCGCTGCTTTATGCAGTTGTTTTTAAGATCAAGAAGTAGAGTGTAGTAGGCTAAAAGTTTAGAGGACTTGAAACTTCATCTTAGAACAATCAGTTAAGTAGTTTTAACGTCCCGCTAAGCATTATTTAATTACGATAATGTCTATAGGTTAGTTGATGACATTAACTTTGTGCTGAAACTGGAAAAAGAGTTCTTTGATGACTACCTTACGAAGCTAACTTCTCCTAGAAATATAAAGAAGCACCTTCTTAAACTGGTCAGTATGTAAGGAAAACAAAAAGATGAATCATGATATATATACTATTATTATAGCGGATGATCATGAAATTGTTCGCAGTGGTCTTCGGCTGCTTATAGAATCGCATCAAGACCTGCAGGTTGAAGATGAAGCCTCCTCGTTTGGTGAGCTGACCACCTTGCTTGAAGCAAAGCAATATGATCTTTTGATTTTAGATTTGAATCTGGGGGATAAGAACGGCATACACTCCATACAGGAGATCAGTGATCAATTTGAGAAATTACCGGTGTTGGTCTTAAGTATGTTCCCTGAGGACTCCTATGCCGTTGGAGCACTTAAAGCCGGGGCATCAGGTTATCTGAATAAAAAAGTAGTCTCATCGGAATTGATTAAAGCCATACGCAAGATTATTGGCGGGGAAAAATATATTAGTGAATCGCTTGCAGAAAACCTTCCCTATGGGACTGAACTAGATAAAGAGACGACAAGCCCTCTGGAAGCTCTGTCAAAACGTGAATATGAGGTGCTATCACTGATTGCATCAGGTGACTCATACAAAGAAATTGCTGAGAAGCTCTCTTTAAGCCCTAAAACTGTCTCTACCTACCGTACGCGTATCTTGGATAAATTATCACTTGCAAATACCAATCAGCTTATCCATTTTGCTCTTCAGAATGATATGGAAAATTAAAAAGGTTCTCAAAAGCGATAGAGATTATTTAAAGAGTGAGATCGTTGTAAAATATCCAATTCCCGCCATCAAGACTGTTCCAAAAACATTCAAAGCCATGTTGGCCCCGGCCAGAAGAAAATGGCCGCCTTGCAGTAGTAAGATGCTTTCCATCGCAAAAGTAGAGTAGGTTGTCAATGCTCCCAAAATACCGGTGCTTAGAAATGACTTCATATGGAGTGAAAAGAGAGTTGTGTACATAAAGTAGGCGATAAGTACTCCCATAACAAAACTACCGATCAGATTGACACCCAGCGTGCCAAAAGGAAAATCATGCGGGAGCTTATGCGAAATAACACCATTAAGATAGGCACGCAAAACTGCCCCGATAAAACCCCCCATCCCAATAGCCAAGATGGTTTGCCAACTCATAGTATTTCCTTGGAAATAGTGACGTGATCCCGAACCCCGAACCCCGAATCTCGAATCCTAGTTACTGGCATATTGATCATAAACTTCCTGCATCTCAACCTGTAGAAGCTTTAGCCACTCTTTATCACTTCGATCGGCATCAAAAGAGTCAAGATAAATTGCTGTCAATCGTCCCGGACGGTGATAAAAGCGCTTGATGTCATAATGCTTTGATGTCTCGATCAAGACAACCGGTTGAACACGGAGTTTGAATTTGTCGGCAACCATTTTAGCTCCGGGTTTAAAGGAGCGCATTTTACCGGTTTTACTGCGGGTACCTTCCGGAAACATTGTAATAACACGCCCATGATCAAGACGGTCTTTACAATCAGTGATCAGTTTTATCAGTGAAGATTTACTCTCTCTTTCGACGGCGATATCCTTTGGAAGCCTGACGACAAGACCATAAAAAGGAACATCAAAAAGCTCTTTTTTAGCGACCCAGGCAAGATCTCTTTTGCTAATCGTCTCCATGAGACCAATATCGATGTCACTTTGATGGTTGAGTAAAAACATCTCTACTTCCGGGTCCTCCTTTCCCACGACAGTGACCGGCATAAACAGCGCGAGACGAATAAACCAGGACGTGATCTTTTGTGCATAAGGTGTTGGGATAAAAGGGAAAATAATGATCATCAGCGTCATGGCGAAGAAAATTATTATGGTGGCATAAAGCCAGCTAAGGTGTGCAAAGATCTTCATTTTTGATCCATCCTATATTATT
>Ga0164318_10001715_pt1 | contig 19785 bp, 23 predicted proteins | sample GuaBasSedimGuay9_FD_113734 | JGI IMG/M metagenome (GOLD analysis project Ga0164318, IMG submission 113734) | Subseafloor sediment microbial communities from Guaymas Basin, Gulf of California, Mexico - Guay9, Core 4571-4, 0-3 cm | ecosystem: Environmental > Aquatic > Marine > Hydrothermal vents... | reverse complement strand
TGCCATCGCGAGGAGGTAGGCATCGGCTGTGACATTGGAGATACCGTAGGTGTTTAAGGCCCGATTGAACGCGATCTCCTTGTACTTCATGATGGAGTGAACGAGGGCCGGGAAGGCGGACGCCAGGGACGCGAACACCATGGCCTCTAACGCGGCCATCGAACTCCTTATAGCCCTAACCCGGGCGACCTGCGTGGGAAGGGGCCCCTTCACGGCCGCCAATCCCTTGATCATGGCCCACGAGGCAGAGGCAACGACCAGGGATAGGGGGGCAATGAGCCAGTTAGCGAGATCCGTACCCACCACAATGGTGATCATAAGTAGGGCTAATGCGAAAACCAAAAAATAGGAGAGGATTAGTTTCTCCATGTCGGTGTATTATGCCGATACCCTAATATCAATCTTTCGTGTAATGTTCACCAAGTTATCAGCTTAATGCCCTGTAATATATCCTACCGACATCCGTAATGGTCCAGATTGATGGCTTGCCCCTCTTCTTGATCTCCACGAGACCTTTGTCCCGGAGTATGATTAGTCTCTTGAAGAGGGTGCTCTTGGGGAAGGGTCTCTTGGCGGACATTAGCCTCTGAAGCTCGTTCGTGTCCTTGTCACCCTCGAAGAGGAAGCTGAGGATCTCTATGTCCGTCTCGTCGACCTGCGGTGGCCTGAGGACCCCCTTCGGGAAGATGATCACTGCCCTACCGTCCTCGGTGTCGGCCTCCATCTCCTCAACGGCGTCGCCGAGCATGATGAGGGAGAAGATGGTCTCAAGTATGAGGGCCCTGGAACCGCTGCTCAGGGCCGCCCTGACCTTGGCCCCCTCCTCCAGCCTCTCCTTGATGGCCTCCGTGATGACCATCGAGGCCTTGAAGAAGTCCCAAATGGGAACCTCAACCACGTCCATGGTCACCTCGTTCCCCAGCGCCTTCGACAGGACCTCCTTGAGTTCGTCAATGGAAGCCTTGACCCCAGAACCGGGATTCTCGTGCACCAGTACCAAGACTTTGTCCTCGATGGTTATTCCTTTTCTCAGCAGAGCCTTTAATCCATATTTTTCGTCAAATCCAATAGTCAGAACTATAAGCTTTTTCATGAATCATAAACTCTCTTATTATTTAAAAATTTTAACTTACTTCATTGAAGATGGGTGTTCAGTGGGATGGTTGTCAAGATTTACGTCGTTGCTTCTCACCTTTCACCGCGAAGCGTTATTGATGATGCACTGAAAGAATTAGAAAACCTGGGAAATTTTGAAGTGCACATTAACAAGCCCCCCGGTGTTTCCGATCTCATCCTCCTATATCCCGCAACGGGGGGGACGGAGCGCATGCTGGTTGGGTGGTTTGACTTCCTGACCAGGGTCGTGGTCTTGTGGAGGGATGGCTGGAACTCCCTTCCGGCGGCCCTGGCTGTTGAGGAACACCTGCGGCGCCTCGGCTTTCCGGTATCCATTGAGAGGGCTAGCGATTTCCGCGGGGCTCAGGGTATGGAGCCTATCAGAATGGCCACAATGGGAGGCGTGGCCGACTGGATCTTGGACCCACAGCCGCCACACGTGGAGATCCCAGTCCCCGACCCGGGCGGGGGCTCACCGAAGGAGATGGCCGAGCGACTTTACCACAGAATCCTTAAGCTTGTTAGAGAGCACGGAATTGACGGAATCGCCTTCAATTGCTTCAAGTTCGCCATCAAGTGGGGTTTCGTCCCGTGCCTGACCTTATCCCTCCTCAACGGTAGGGGCGTCCCGGCGGCCTGTGAGGGCGATCTTAGGGCCCTCCTCACCTTGATACTGGGAAGGAGGATTTTGGGTGTGTCAGGCATGATGGGGAACATTTCCCATTTAGCCGAAGGGAAACTGATCCTCTCCCACTGCACGGCCCCTTCGGACTGGGGAATTGTAGACTATAGAAACCACTTTGAGACCGGTCTGCCAGTTTCCCCCGTGGTAGAGGGATTCAGGGGGAAGGGGGTACTGGCAGCCTTCGTGGGAGATAGGTTTCGCATAGCCGAGGTTGAGGTCCTCGATAGGTTGGAAAAGGACTACAGCTGCAGAAACCAGTTCCTCCTGAAGATTCCCAAGGGCTTCCGACCCAGAGGGAACCACCATGTGCTCTTCAGGGGAGACCCGCTAAGACTGTCCTCCGGGCTAAAAGAGCTCGGATACGAGGTAGAGCTGTTTACTCTATTCTGACGGCTTTCTTCCTCAATTCAATTCTCATGCCCAAATCCATCCCTATCTCGTTTCCACAGGGGCATAATACCACCCTGCCCTCCCTTACTGAGTGGTCTTCCAGGATCCTACCTCTCCAGAGGTGGTGCAATTTCCCTTTACCTATCTTCTCATACTTGAAGAGGAGTCTGCCGCAAAGTGCGCAATATACCCTCTTTATCACGATCCTGAATTTTGGTTACAGTTATGCCCCTTTCCGTCGGCCCCCTGGTCCTCGACCCAGAGCTCGGGATCAGGAGCGGCTATTTCCTCTACGACGACGACTTCGCAGGAGTGGTGGATCTGCCGAGGGGGAAGGTTCTGGAGTTCAAGGGCATCGTCACCTTCGGAATCCAGGATCACCACGGTCATCCCACCCTGGCCGCCCTCTTAGCCGAAGCGGTGGACCTCTCAATCTGTAAGGATTTCAAATGTGTCGAGAAACTCCTGGAGTCTCAGAGACAGGAGCTGAAGGTGGGAGTGAACTACGGTCTACCGGGGCGTCCGAGAATGAAGCTCCGGGATTCCTGGATCGTGTTCTCCCGAAGCCTCCACAGGGTCTACGCGTCCCCTGACCTAGAGCCCCGCGGGTATCTGGGATGGTTCGGCACAATCCTGGATTGGATGGGCATGGAGCGCTTCTACAAAAATCTCAACAGGGTTCTGGAAGAATACGCATCCTTGGGCTACATCAGCGTTACGGACATGTACACCTTGCCAGATCTGCTGCCCAGGCGAAGCCCCATCGAGCTGAAGAGGTACTGCCCCATCCCCGGCTGCGACGGTGTGAAGGTCTTCGTGGACGGTACCCTAGAGGGTGGTGATATCCTGCTGGGCCCCATCGCCCACGGCGAGTGTCCCTTCAGGGACGGCGTGAACGTGGCGGCCCACGCGATGGGGGACGGTGCCGTCGATATCCTCCTCAAGAGCTGTTCCAGCAGGTTCAGGATCGAACATGCTATTGTCCTTAGGGAAGACCAAATAAAGGAGATCTCCGAAAGGGGGATTACTGTATGCATTCAGCCGAGTTTCCTCGAGTTGGACGAGGAGATCGCCCCCAGGGTGCTCGGAGAACGCATCTCCCTAGCCTTCAGGTTCGGGAGTCTGGAAAAACATGGTGTGAAAGTCCTCATAGGCAGCGACTTCCCTATAGGTAATCCTCACCCCATCAGAATGCTGCGGCTGGCGACCGGTTTGCGGGCTCCCGAGTGGTTCAGGGATCCCATGAGCCTGGAGGGCTACTTGAGAGGGCTGGTAGGGACAGAACCCAAGACGAATTACATATCGATCGTGGAGTCAACCGGCGTTCGGAGCCTCCGGATTGACGAGCTTCTGCCATCATGAGGGAGAAAGACTTTCGACGATCTCGCAAAGCCACCCTTCCCCGGGAGCGTACACCCAGTCCTCGTCGATATGCCGTGCGTCTCCGTCGACAACGAGTGCGCCGGTAAGATGTACGGTTATTCTGCCATCGTCGAGGAGGTCCAAGAGGGCCGAAACGAGGACATGTGCTCCAATCACGGCCCTGCCCGAGCGGTTTTCGATCTCCAATTCAGCAAGCCCCATGGGGCCGAGCCGTGCTTCTACTTCACCGTAGAACTCCTCGGCCCCCCTGTAATACAGATCTGCGTCCATTACCAGGTCAGACCCGCTGACGGAGAAATCGGTCACCACTATCTTGTCAATTGTCACATTATCTAGGGAGGGGGGAGACCGAGAAAGGTCCACGACTTCCAGGTGTGTGAGGTCCAGGTTCTTTGTGTAATTCACGTCCACGTACAGATCCCCGACAATTGAGTGATACATGATGGCGCCGCCGAGCACTCGAACTTGGGGCTTGAAAGAGGAGTTCACCAGTTCGAAGAGCAAATAGGGGATACTGGCGACCCGGAAAGTCACATTCATGGGGAGCTGAACCACGCCCCTGCTCAGGCGAACTTCCTTGGTCAGGTTTGCCCAACCTACGTGTACCCCCTCGACGAAGATGTCCACATCCAGGCTCTTCAGGGTTACCGAGAAGGAAGGTTTGTATTCAACCTTCAGGTCTAAGTTGAGAAGTATATACTTTAACGAAAACTCATATCCAACGCAATCGACGTCCTTGAGCTCCACGGCCTCCTCTATACCTCCTTCTAGAACGCCCCTAATGGATACATACGTATAGATGCCGTAAAGGGCCAAAAGGCCGACTATGGCAAGGGCCACCAGCTTCAGCGACACTATTCATCCATTTGGGGAATCCAATAAAAATGGTGGGGGCGCTGGGATTCGAACCCAGGTCTGCGGGTGCCTCCTCGGGGGAACTGGAGCCCGCTGGGATGCCTGGCTACCCCACGCCCCCTACGCATTCCTTATTTCCCTCACTTATATTACCATTACCCAATGTCGGGGGTCGAGGCCGAGATCTCCGGTGCCGGATACGGCGTGAAGGCGATACTACACGACGTACGATTGTCCGCAAAGGCCGGTGAGACCCTGGCTGTCGTCGGTAGGAGCGGGGTGGGGAAAACCACCCTCATGCTCTCCGTCACGGGGGTCCTAGACAACCTCCTAGGTGGTTGGACCAGGGGGAAGGTGAGCCTTGCCGGCCTCGACCCCATAAAAAGGGACTTCAAGGAGGTGCCAAGGAAGATCGGCATCGTGTTGCAGGACCCCGACAGGCAACTGGCCATGCCCTTCGTCCTGGATGAGGTCGCCTTCACCCTGAGGAACCTCGGACTCCCGGAGAAGAGGGCATGGGGTGCCCTCTTGAGGTTCGGCCTCGCACATAAGGCATATGCGGAAGTTGAAACCTTGTCGGGAGGGGAGAAGAGGAGGTTGACCCTCGCCGCCTCCCTGGTTCACGAGCCCGAAATCCTCATCCTGGACGAACCCTCAGCGAGCATCGATCCCTGGGGAGTGGGAGACCTCAAGAGGTACGTTCAAACGATGGCCGAGAAGGGCCTCACAATCCTGCTCATCGAGCATAAATTGGGCTTCTACCGGGGGGTATTCGACAGGATTCTCCTGCTGGAAGCGGGATCCTCGACCTGGGCGGGGAGCGTCGAAGAGGCAGATCCGAGGATCCTGGAGGAGCACGGGGTCGACTACACCTTAATCGGGCGCCCGAGGGAGAGGGTTTTCACGGGAGAAAGGGTGGCGTTCTTGAGGGACTGTGAATTCTCCTACGACGGCTTCACCCTTAGGGTGGACGAGCTGGACATCAGAGCGGGGGAAAGGATCGCCCTCATAGGCCCAAATGGGGGCGGGAAGACCACCCTCCTCAAGATCCTTGGGGGGTTCCACAGGTGCTCCGGGGAGATCTCCGTCGCGGGGAGGGCGTTTTACGTACCGCAACACCCCGATTACCTGTTCGTCAGGCCCTCGGTCGGTGATGAAGTGAGGGACGCGAGGGAAAAGGGTGGTCACGAACCGCTCGGTCTCCCCACCGGCATCGACGCGGGTTCCAGCCCGTACAGGCTCAGCCACGGGCAGAGGAGGTGGCTCAGCCTGGCCATCGCCCACGCCTTCAGACCGAGGCTCCTCCTCCTGGACGAGCCCACGACCGGCCTGGATCTCTTCCTCGTCGAGCAGCTCACCGACGTGCTCTGGCGCCTCTCCAAATCGGGCTTAAGTATTGTGTTCTCCACCCACGACCCCCGCGTGGTGATGTCCCTCGCCGACAGGGTGTTGCTCGTCGCCGACGGCAGGGTCTCGGAGATCGACGTTGATGAGGCCATCTCGATGATGCTGGAGGCGATGGACATTGAAATCTGATCCCACCACGCTCTTCATCTACGCCCTCTCGGTGACGGTCTTATCCATGGTCTCGAGGGATCCCAGAGTCCTCCTCGCCCTCGCCCTCCTCAACCTCCCCCTTGGGACATACCTCGGAAGGAAGAGGGGCGTGATCTTCTTCCTCCTATACTTCCTCGGCCTTTTCGGAATTTTCCTCAACTCCGTGGCCTTCTCCAACCAGGGAACCGCGGTCCTCGACGTGGGTCCCCTGGTCGTGAGGGAGGGAGCCGTAAAGGCCTTCCTGAGGGTGTTCCTCAGACTTTCCTCGATCCTCGGGGCGGCCCTCATTTTCTACGGGCTGGCGGACATCAGGGAACTGCTGGATGCCCTGGAGTGCACCATGAGGATCCCCAGGGGCTTCGTTTTCTCGCTAGCAGTGGGTCTCAGGATGCTCGCCCTCCTGCAGAGGGACGCCGGGGAGATCCTGGAGATGAGGGCGCAGAGAGGACACTCCAGGAGGCCCCTTACCCCGGGATCCCTGAGCTCCTTCCTCAGGACGCTGCTCTCGGTGGCGCTGGAGAGGGGCCTTTGGATAGGTGTTGCCGCGGAGCTCCGGGGCCTCTCCCTGAGGGAGAGGAGACCGAGACCTTACAGGCCGGGTTTGGGCGATGTTGTGCTCCTTGTCCTTCTCGCACTCCAGCTGACAATAACCATTTTATCCATGGTTTGCTAGTGCAAACCGTGCCCGAACTCCGCTACAGTGCGGTGGACTATGCGATCCTGGGGGTCGTGGCGGCCGTCATGGGGGTAGTGTTCGTCGTGGCCTGGGATTTCTACTACCTAGTCAAGGCGCTCCTGGGACCTATAGGAGCTAGGGTCTTCACCTATGGCATCTGGTTCATGGCGGCCCCCCTAGCCGCGTCGCTGGTCAGGAAGCCGCTATCCGCCTTCTCCGGGGAGGTGTTGGCGGCCCTCGTCGAGACGATCATTCCCACCTATGGGGGCTACACAAACCTGATCTACGGAGTAGCCCAGGGCCTGGCATCGGAACTCGCATACCTAATCTTCGGTTACCGCAGGTGGGGGCCGCTGCAGGCAGCCCTATCCGGGGCCCTCGCCGGACCTGTGGCCGTCACCCTTGACCAGATCCTGTTCCCGGAACTCATAACGGCGAAGACCTTCGCCGCCCTCGTGCTGGCCGCGACCGCCAGTGGTGCGTTATACGGCCTAATAGCCTACGGCGTTTCTAGGGTCAGGAAATGACCTCCGTAGTGGCTAGGCTCCTCTCGGAATTCCGCAGACCCTGGATCCGGATCCTAGACCACCCCTTCCTCATCTCCCTCTACAGGGGTGACCTGCCCCTGGAGAATTTCAAGTCCTATCTAGGACAGGACTACCTTTACCTCCTCTCCCTCCTGAGGGGCCTCTCATCCCTCGCCTCCAGGATCGAGGAGGGTGACCTGCTTGAGTTCCTGGGCCTCTTCAGGGAGGAGGCGATAGTTGAGGTTGAGAGGGAGCTCTCCATAATGAAGTCGTTGGGAATGGCCGTCGACGACCTCGAGCCCTACCCCACCACGCTAGCCTATTCCTCCTTCGTCCTGTCCAGGTGTTGCTACGACACCCCGGGCAGGGCCCTACTTTCGGTCACCCCCTGCTTCCTCAGCTACCTCCAGGCCTTCGAGAGACACAGTCACCTCCTGGAGCACAACGAAAATGAGCTTTACAGGTCCCTTCTGCAGGGCCACGGCTCAGAGGAGTACCGGGAGATCGTCTCCACCCTCCTCAGGATGATCGACAGGTATGTGGCTGAGATCGGCATGATGGAGAGGAGGGTGTTCCTCCAGGGGATAAGGTACGAGTTCCTCTTCTGGGAGATGGCCTACAAGGGAGAGGAATGGCCTTTTTAATCCTGTGACCCTTTCAATTCACCCCCGTGATGAGATGCGGGTGTGCTGATCCGTGACGAGGAACTGGAGCTCTGAGGGGGGTTCGCGTACTCGCACACTTCCCTGAGCGGACACTCGCCGCACCTGGGGTTCCTGGGCCTGCACCACCTCCTGCCAACTTCGATAAGGGCGAGGTGGGCGAAAACCCTCTCGTCCGGGGGAAATGCCCGAAGGAGCACCCTGCGCATGCTCTCATAATCCCCCTTGGCCAGGGATAGCCTGCTCACTACCCTCCTGACGTGCGTGTCAATCGGAAACTCGGGTGAGAGCCCCATGAAGGAGAGGAAGACGTCCGCGGTCTTGGGACCGACTCCCGGGAGGGCCATGAGCTCCTCCCTTCCCATGGACAGGAGGTCCTTGTCCTTCACGGCCACCGCAAGCTCCTTCAGCCTCCTGGCTCTCTGCCTGTGCATTCCCGCCGGCCTGAGGGCCTCCTCGAGGACCGTGAATTCGGCCTCCTCGATCGCCTCAGGGGTGAGGAGGCCCCTCTCCCTGAGGGCCTCTAGTGCCCTTATCGCGTTCCTGTCATTGGTGTTCTGGGAGAGCACTATGGCCACCAGCGCCTCAAACGGGTCCCTGCGGGCGTGTCCCACAACGAATCTCTTGTGATCGAGCTTTATGCTGGACTTCAGGATCTGCAGGACCCTCTCCGCCTTCGACAAATCCGCTTATTACTGGAAGTTGATTTTTTAACAGGTTGCATGGGCTGGCACTGGTAATCCTGACGACCATAGTTCCATGGCTCGAGTACAGGGCCGCGATACCCCTCATGGTGGAGCTGGGGATAGACCCCATGATCGGCCTGCCGTCGATCCTGCTGGTGAACACGCTGGTGCCCGCCCTAGCCCTCATCGCCGCCGTGAATCTAGAGGGCTGGATCATGCGGCTCCCACTCATATCGAGATTGCTAGAGGTCGCTTGGAGGTGGACGGCAAGGAGCAGGGAGAAGGTCGAGAAATACGGCTACCCCGCCCTCACCCTCCTGGTGTTCGTCCCGCTGCCGGGGTCTGGCATGTGGACCGCCGTGGCCGTGGCATTCCTCCTGAGGCTCAGGCCCCTGAAGAGCATACTATTCTCCGCTGCGGGTCTGGTTCCCTCGGCCCTCCTAATTTATTCATTGGTTTCATTTTTCACCTAGAGTTCGGTTTCAGCTTTGGATGAAGCTCGTGAGGACCGTCTGCCCCTATTGTGGTGTCGGCTGCGGCATGATCGTAAAAGTCAGAGATGAAAGGATAATCTCCGTCTACCCGGAGAGGAGCCACCCCTCGAACGCCGGAACCCTGTGCATCAAGGGTTGGAAAGGCGTCAGGTACGTTGGCCATCCGGACAGGCTCAAAAAGCCCCTGATCAGGAAGGGAGGGAGGCTCGTCGAGGCGAGCTGGGGGGAGGCGCTTCGGACCGCTGCCCAGGGGCTCGGGAACGCCCTCAGGGAGTGGGGTCCGGAGTCCATCATGGTAGTTGGCTCGGCCAAGTGCACCAACGAGGCGAACTTCCTGATCCAGAAGTTCGCCCGGGCCGTGATCGGGACCAACAACGTAGACCACTGCGCCAGACTCTGCCACGCGCCGACGGTGAAGGCTATGTTCAGGATGCTCGGCTCGGGGGCCATGACGAACCCCATATCCGACATAGACCTGGCCGAGGCCTACTTCGTCATAGGTTCCAACACCACGGAGCAGCATCCAATCATCGGCGCAAGGATCATCAGGAACCTCGACGGAAAAGAGCTCATTGTCGCGGATCCACGCAAAATCAGGTTGGCGAGGCTCGCCGATGTGCACCTGAGGCACAGGCCTGGATCCGACATACCCCTGCTGAACTCCATAGCCCACGTGGTTGTCGAGGAAGGATTGGTCGACTGGGAGTACGTCGGTAGGAGCGAGGGGTTCGAGAAGCTGAGGAGGGAACTCGAGAGGTGGGATCCGGGGCGGACCCAGGGCATCACCGGGGTCCCGCCAAGGCTGGTGGAAGAAGCCGCTGAGATCGTCGCGGAAAAGAGGACGATGTTCTTCTTCGCCATGGGGATCACGCAGCACGAAACGGGAACCCAGAACGTCGCCGCAGTCGTGAACCTCGCCGTCATCACGGGTAACGTGGGCAAACCGGGGGCAGGGATAAACCCCCTTAGGGGCCAGAACAACGTACAAGGGGCAACCGACCTGGCCGTGGTGCCGGAGATCTACCCGGGATATGCGACGCTCGACGATCCCAGGATCGGGGAGTTCGAGGAGGTTTGGGGAACCAGCCTCCCGAGGGAAATGGGCGTCATGCTCTCCGAGGCCTTCGAGAGGGCCAAGCAGGGGGAGATCAGGGCCATGTACATCATGGGCGAGAACCCTGCTGTCTCGGACCCCAACTCGAACCTCGTTAGGATGGCATTGGAAGACCTTGAATTCCTCATCGTCCAGGACATCTTCCCCACGGAGACCTCAGAGTACGCCGACGTAGTCCTGCCTGCGGCTTCCTGGGCCGAGGAGGACGGCACCATTACGAGCACCGACAGGAGGGTCCAGAGGGTGAGGGCCTTCATCAATCCACCCGGAGAGGCCATGCCGGACTGGTGGATCATAACCCAGCTCGCGAGGACTATGGGGGCCGATTGGGAGTACAACGGTCCGTGGGACGTGTTGTCCGAAATCAACAGGCTGGTGCCCCAGTACAGGGGAATCACGTGGGAGAGGCTCGAGGGGGGACACGGAATCCACTGGCCCTGCCCCTCGGTAGACCATCCCGGCACTCCGAGGCTACACGAGGGGCGGTTCGTCAGGGGGAAGGCCCTCCTCATCCCCCCGAGGTGGAAGCCGCCCTCGGCATGGAGGGACGAGGAATACCCGCTGATCATGACTACGGGAAGGACGTACTTCCACTGGCATACCAGGACCATGACCAGGCGAGTGGCCGTGCTGCAGAGGGAGGTTCCGGAGCCGTACGTAGAGGTATCGCCCGAGGACGCGGGGACCTACGGCATCCGGGACGGCTCTAGGGTGGTGTTGGAGTCGAGACACGGGAGGATAGAGGTCAGGGCGAGGGTCTCCGACATAGTCCCCCGGGGAGTCGTCTTCGTCCCCTTTCACTTCGCCGAGGCGGCCGCCAACGCCCTCGTCGGGGAGGAGAAGGATCCGGAATCGGGCATTCCGGCCTACAAGGTGGTAGCGGTGAGGATAGGGGGTGTCGCCCCATGATCGTCGGCGGTAGGGAGCTGCTGGATGGCCTGGTGAAGGTCCTAATGGAAAGGTGGACCGTGGTTGCCCCTAGGGAGGTGGAGGGAAACGTCGTCCTGGCCCCTTTGGAGGACGCCGGTGAGATTGTCCTGGACAGGCCGCTGAACTCGCCAAAGGAGTATCTCCTGCCGCAGGAGGAAATCCTCTTCGAGTACCGCGATGGCGGCTTCAAGGCCCCCGAGCCTAGGGGGTACGCCATACTGGGCATCAGGCCCTGCGAGTTCAGAGCCCTTCTGATGCTGAAAAGCGTAATGGGTGAGGATCCTCTCTTCCTGAGCAGGTGGAACTCCTCCTTCTTCGCCGTACAGGCCTGCACCGAGCCCTGCCCCAGCGGCTTCTGCGGCGACCTCGGGGGCCCCGAGTTCAGCGGAATAGACCCGTACAGGCCCCTCGGCGCCCCCGACCTGCAGTACTACACCCTCGACGGGAGGGTGTTCGTCGACGCCCTCACCGAGAGGGGGAAGGAGGTTCTGGGCGCCCTCCGGGACCTCGGGGAGGGCGCCACGGAGGAAGAGCTAGAGCGACTGAGGATGAGGATTTCGGAAGTGTGGGAGGACATGAAGAGGGTTAGGGTAGTCGGGATAGAGGAGAGGGCGAGGTGGGACCACCCCGCCTATTCATACTTCGCGGAACGGTGCATCCAGTGCGGCGCCTGCAACTTCGAATGCCCAAGTTGCTTCTGCTTCGACATCAGGGACGAAGACGAGGGCGCCTGGGTCAGGGTCAGGGAATGGGACTCCTGCCTGCTCGAGGGCTTTTCTAAGATGGCCCTGGGTGCGAATCCGAGAAAAAGGGAAGAAGACAGGATGAGGCAAAGGATCCTACACAAATTCAAATACTTCAAGGAAACCACGGGCTTCTACATGTGCACCGGGTGCGGCCGCTGCTTGGAGGCCTGCCCCAGCGGCATAGACCTCAGGGAGGTGATATCGTGGCTGTGGAGGGAGTGAGCTGGGTTCCCAGGCTCACAAGGGTTCTCGAAAGGGTCCAGCATACGGCGGACACCGTGTCTCTGAAGCTGGACTTGAGCCTGAACCACCAGCCAGGCCAATTCGTCCAGGTCTCCGTTCCCGGGGTTGGTGAGATCCCCCTCTCGGTGGCGTCGTTCCCCGGGGACAGGCTCATGATCACCTTCAGGAGGGTCGGCAGGGTAACCGCAGCGCTATACGGTCTCGGGGTAGGCGACAGCATCGGGGTCAGGGGCCCTTTCGGGCGGGGCTTCCCCCTCGAGGGCGGGGACGTCCTGCTCGTCGCCGGCGGCATGGGCCTCCCGCCGATAAGGTCGGCCCTCGGGTCCATACTTCGGGAGAGGGACCGCTTCGGGACCGTGCAGCTCCTCTACGGGGCCAGAAGACCCTCCCTCCTCCTGTACAGGGAGGAGTACGACGCGTGGAGGCGGGGGGACGTCGTCGTGTCCCTCATCGTGGACGAGGCCGAGGACGGTTGGAGGGGCAGGGTGGGCGTGGTAACGGAACTCTTCGACGAGCTTGAGGTAGGCAGCGACGCCACCGTCCTAGTCTGCGGCCCCGAGATCATGATGAAGTTCGTTGGTAGGGGCCTCCTCAAGATGGGCTTCGACCCCAAGAGGATCTACATGTCCATGGAGAGGCACATGAAGTGCGGTGTCGGGCTCTGCGGTCACTGCAACATAGGCCCGTACTACGTGTGCCGGGACGGACCGGTTTTCGACTTCGAGACCCTCAGGAACATTCCCGAGAGCGGAGTGATCTGAGTATCCGAGTGGCCCTCGCGAGGTCCTCCTCGGTGTTCACGTTGAAGAAGATATGGGACCCGAACCGCCAGACCATGTACTCCGCGGAGACAAGAGCGGGATTGAGCTCCCAGACCAGGCCATGGAGGGAATTGGAGGTCGTCCGCAGGACCGCCCCCATGTCGTAGGCGGCGTGCAGTGGCTCCATGAAGCCGTTCGACCATAGGGGTACCGTGGCCTCGGAGGGGATTTTGTACACGAGCCTCAGGGCGTCCGGCTCCAGGAGGGGCATGTCCCCACCGACCAAGAGCGCTCTGCCGTCCAGGTGCTCAGCAGCGGTTCTCAAGGCCACGGCGGGGCCTTTACCTGGGTCCCAGATCCAGTCTGCATCGTCCAGTCCTCCAGGCCTGACAGGGGAAACGACAATGACCTCGCCCAGGTCGCTGGGCACCGAGTCCAGGACCCAGCGCAGGAGGGGCTTGCCGCAGAGTGGTGCGGAGTGCTTCGGCCCACCAAGCCTGCTCCCCCTTCCGCCCACTAGGACCAGCACGGTCATGGTCCGGTCCCGCTGGAGAGCTTCTTCCGTATCCTGCCGTAGTCGTAGAGCGCCCTGAGGGCGACCACGGCCTCCTCGGGCGTCTCGTAGACGGGGATCCCCATGTCCTCGAGGCCCCTGGCCATAGACTTGGCGAAGTCGGAACCGGGGATGATCCCCACAACGGGCTTCTTCCCAACGAGGTGGGAGAGCCTCTGGGGGAGGTCGGGCCTCAGGGTCGGGGCGACAGCAATAACGATGAGGACGACCATGTCCACCCCGGGATCGGAGAGGACGACCCTCATGGCCTCCTCGTAGGTCTCGGGCCTCGCGTCCCCCAGGATGTCCACGGGGTTGTTGTAGGCACCGTGCTCGGGGAGCTTACCGGCTCGCACGAGCCTTTCAAACTCCTCCACGGTCCCCTCGGAGAACCTCGCGATCTCCAAGCCCCCTTCTATGACTGCGTCCGTGGTCAGGACCCCCATTCCCCCACCGTTGGTCACGATGCCGACCCTGGGACCTGAGGGTGGCTCGAGCATGGAGAGGGCCTTGGCCATGACGAAGAACTCCCTGAGGCTCCTGGTGTAGAGGATGCCGGACTGCCTGAAGGCCCCTTCGTAGACCTCGAAACTACCGGCCATGGAGCCCGTGTGGGAGCTGGCGGCCGCGGCTCCCTCGCTGCTCCTGCCGGCCTTTATCACGAGGATCGGCTTCCTGGCCGCTACCTTCCTCGCAGTCTCCATGAAGGCCTTACCGTCCTTGACCCCCTCAATGTAGAGGGCGATCACCCTAGTCTTGGGATCCTGAGCCAGGTACTCCACAAAATGCCTCTCCTCCAGGAGGGCTGCATTTCCGTAGGAAACGAACTTGGACATCCCCAGGCCCATGTCCGCCATCCAGTCCAGCATGGCGGCGCCCAGGGCGCCGCTCTGGGAGAGGAGCGCTATGCTGCCGGGCCCCGGGAACCTCTGCCTGTCCATGGGGTTGAAGATTGAGCACAGCTTGTTCTCGGAGTTGTAGATACCCAGGCAGTTGGGGCCCACCAGGAGGATGTTGTGCCTCCTCGCGACCCTGACGAGCTCCTCCTCCAGCCTCCTCCCTTCCTCGCCGACCTCCGAGAAGCCGGCGCTTATGACTATGGCCCTCCTGATGCCGAGCCTTCCCGCCTCCTCCAGGGCACCGGGCACCGCCCTGGCGGGTATGGCGACGATAAGGAGGTCCGGGACCTCGGGGAGCTCGGAGAGGCTCCGGTAGACCCTGCGCCCGTCGATGGCCCCTCCCTTCACGTTCACGGGGTAGACCCTGCCCCTGAACCCCCCCTCCACGAGGTTCTTGAACAGGGCGTAGCCGATCTTGCCTGGCTTCGTGGACGCCCCCAGCACGGCAACCGACTCCGGGTAGAAGAGACCCTCCACGGGACCCTATGGGCCTGCTCCTATATTCATAAAACCTCCGGATTGCGCATCTGGACCGTGATAAATACCGCCGACGCCCTCGGAGAGCGTGGAGCTCCGGACGGGGATCCCCCAGCTGGACTCCCTCCTGGGAGGGGGCCTGTACCCGGGCATCACCGAGTTCTACTCGGATCACTGGTCCCTGGTCTCCCTCCTCTACCACCGGATGCTGGTCTCCCTGGCGCCGCAGGGCGACGTGCTCCTGCTCCTGAACAGGGAGTTCGGGGGCCTGGACCCGCACCTCCTCAGGAGGATCGCGAGGAGGCTGGGGATTCCCAGGTCATCGGTGGACTCGATCAGGGTCCTGAGGACCTTCAGCCTCCAGGGACTGCTCCTCGCCCTGGAGGGGGCCGCTGGGGAGCCCTGGGACGCGCTGCTCGTCGTGGACCCCTACCTCCAGGTGGACCCCTCTAGGATGGCCGAGGCCGGTCCAGTGACGGCCTCCCTCTCCAGGCTCAGGGCCAGGGGGAACGTGGTCCTCTTCAACAGGGCAAACGGCTCGAGGCCCCACGGCGGGAACTTCCACCACCACACTGTCTCGGTCCTCGTGAGGCTCAGGAGGGCCAGGGGAGGAGCCCTGGCGGTCCTGGAGAAGCACCCCTCCAGGCCGAGGCTCTCCACCGGGATCCCCACCTCGGAGCTCCTGGGGGTGGCGCCATGGGCAGGACGACCCCTTCCCTGCGCAGGGCAGTTGAGGGCGAGGTAGGGAGGCTCAGGAGGATCGCCGAGGCCTCCCCCGACCCGGGGCTGAGGGAGGCACTCCTCCGGGCCCTGGAGGACGCCCGGGCACTCCTGGACGCGTACCAGCTCGCGGGCGAGTGCGACGCCCAGGAGCTGGTCCTCCTCTCCATGATCGTGTCCCTGTACAGGAGGCTGTCGGGGTGCCCTGGGTCCTGAGCGCCGGCTGGGACCGGGAGGGGCCCTACCTCGTCCTCAGGGAAGCCCGGAGGAGGATCCTCAGGCCCGACGCCACATTCCCCCTCTACCTGACCCTCAACGGGCCCGTTGGTGACCTGGAGGACGCCCCCTGCCTGGAGTCCCTTAGGGAGGAGGAGTGGCTGGCCCCTCCCTGGTACGAGAGGGGGGTCAGGGTCCTGGTCCTGGAGCTCCGGCACCCGGCCTGCGCCGGGAGGATCCTCGAGGCCCTGGGTGACAGGGCCACCAGGTGGAACGACGTCCTCTCCCCGACGCAGATGCTCCTCCTCTCCCTGGGCGTGACCTGCTGCCAGGAGGTGGACGACTCCCTGAGGCCCACGGGGAACGACGACCTACCGCCCTTCAGCTGGGTCAGGATCGCCTTCCTCGACGACTTCGGGGAGACCCCAAGGCCGGACACCTCCCGCTCCAGGAGGGCCCTGATCCTCCCCCGCGGCGACGTGGTGGACGTCACGGACATCCCGGACGAGATCGGAGACCCCGATCTGGTCCTGTACAGGGGGACCGCCCTGAGGTACATGAGGAGGCTGGGGATCCTCCGGGAGGTCCTCTCCGGGCACCGGGTGCCCGTGAGGCTGGACGGGACCGTCCTCTCCAGGGAGGGGCTGCCCGGGCTCGTGGAGTGGTCCAGGCTCGGGAGGCTCCCCCTAGACGCGGTCTCCAACGCCAGGGGGATCGGGGACGTGCTCACATCGATGGAGGCGGAGGTGGCCCTCAGGAGGAGGATGCTCCACAGGAGGGGGCAGGGCAGGGTGGAGGCCCCCAGGAGGCTCTCCGAGCTCGCGAGGGCCGACAGGGCCGGGCACGTCCTGACCCCCGAGCCCGGGATCCTCTTCGGCGTGCACCAGCTGGACTTCTCCTCCCTCTACCCCAGCATCATAGTGAAGTACAACATCAGCCCGGAAACCGTGAACAACCCGCACAGGGAGGCAGTCTTCGAGGTCCCGGAGGTGGGGCACAGGATCTCCGGGGAGAGGGGCGTGGTGCCGGAGGCCGTCGAGGGGGTCCTGCGGAGGAGGCTCCTCCTCAGGGCCTTGAGGGACGCCGCTTCCGGGGAGGAGAGGGGGGTTCTGGACGCCAGGCAGTCGGCCCTGAAGTGGCTCCTGGTCGCGAGCTTCGGCTACCTGGGCTACAGGAAGGCCCCCTTCGGGAGCATAGAGGCCTACGAGTGCGTGACCGCCCTGGCCAGGGAGGCCCTGTCCAGGGCCATGGAGATCGCCTCGGACATGGGTTTCCGCGTCGTCCACGCCCTGGTGGACGGCCTATGGGTTCAGGGGGAAGATCCCCACGCCTTGGCGGAGGCCGTTACGGAGGCAACGGGGATTGGGATGAGGGTCGAGGGGACCTATTCCTGGATCGCCTTCCTCCCCAGCGCCGAGGGCCTCGGGGTCCCCAACAGGTACGTGGGCTTCAGGAACGGGGAGCTCGTGGCCAAGGGCGTCATGGCCTCCAGGAGGGACACCCCGCCCATAGTGGCGGAGGCGCAGCTCTCGGCGCTCCGGGCGATTGGGGATGCTCGCGATGCCTCGGCGATCCTCGGGGCCCGCGAAAGGGCCATGCGCGCCTTCGCGGAGGCCGCCAGGAGGATCTCCGAGGGGGACGTCGAACCGCGGGAGCTCCTGATCCGCAGGAGGCTGAGCAGGAGGCCCGAGGACTACTCTTCCCTCCAGCCCCACGTGAGGGCCGCCATGCTCTCCGAGCCCGGAGACTTCGTAGAGTACGTCCTGGGGAGGCGCCCGTACCCCAGGGAGCTCGGCTTCAGGGGCTACTCGAGGAAGGCGTACCTGGAACTGCTGGAGAGGGCGAAGAAGGAGGTTGAGTTCGTGTTTGCGGCCGCAAAGTTATATTACTCCAGCGGGAAATACAAATGTCATGTGGACGACAAGCTCGACCAAGACCCTATTGGTCGTGGTCGGCGTTATAATCCTATTCGCGACGGCGGCCTTCTCCTTCAACGAATATAGGAATGCCAAAAACTACCTCGATGAGTTCCACAGCGGGAACATAGAGGAGTCCCTCTCCTCGGTCACACCGATCCTCATAGTGATCCTGGTGAAGATCATGTTCCTGGCCCTGGCAGCATACGTGGGCGGCATCCTCATCAAGTACGGTCTTCAGAGTTGAAGCCCTGGAAGCCGCTCCTGGCGCTGATCGCCATCTCGGCTTTCCTGACAGCAATCTACCCCCTAGTCTCGTTCGCCTACTCTTCCCTCGATGGAAGGGTGAACTTCGGCACCTATTATTCGCTCCTTGGGGAAACCCTATGCATCACGCTAAACGTGTCCAATGGGGGGTCCGTTTCCCTGGACAACTTCTCGGCAACAGTGGTCGTGAACTCGAGTAAGGGAATCGAACACATTATCCTACTGGCCGGCGACGTGGGACCAGGAGAGAACGTCTCCGTCTCGGAGTGCGTGGCAGTCGGGGAGGACTTCTCCATAGAAGAGGTGACGTTCAGATTCACCATTGCAGGTATGTATCCCCTAAAGGTGGTTTACCATGGTCGAGACTAGACCTACCCTCAGGGGCCTGGCGGTGGGGTTCCTGAAGTTCGTGGTATTCGTGCTCATGCCCATGGAGGCGCTCAGGATCATTGGATTTGCGCTGATCCCCAGGACCCTCTACGTTCCTATACTGGCCGTGTTCCTCATGTTGGAGGTGCTGAGACAGAACGTCAGGGGGACCGTGGGGCAGCCCATCCTCTCCGCCACGGAGTATACGGTTGTCCTACTGCTCCTGCTCTCGAGGGGGACGGTCGTCAGCGCGGATGTCGACCTTATGGGGAACGTCTACCACGTGGAGCTCGGTATCGCTCCCATACTCCTAGTCCTGATAGCCTTCGTATTCGTCCCCGCCATGCTCATGGCCTTCGTCGACTGGTTCATGTCTGAAGAAATATAGGTTGAGGGATCAGCTACCGTGGACGTGTACGGATACTCGGGTCTTCAGGAACACGTGAGGAAGCTCAGACTCCCTCCCTTGGGCGTAGTCGAGAACCTATATCGGGAGGCGGAGTACACGGTGAGGCTGGAGACCAGCGAGCTCACGGCCCTCTGCCCGAAGACGGGAAACCCCGACTACTACACCCTCATCGTCGAGTACGTCCCAGACGAGAGGATCCTCGAGCTCAAGTCCTTCAGATACTACCTCCAGGCCTTCCGCAACGTCGGAATATTCCACGAAAATCTGGCGAACAGGATCTTCGAGGACCTCCTGCGGGCCCTGAGGCCCAGGAGGCTCAAGGTTGTCCTTAGGGCGAACGTAAGGGGCGGCATCTCCGCCACCGTGGTCAGGGAGCATCAGAAGGAGTAGAGCCTCTTGTGGTAGAGGGCCATCCCCCTCTCGTCCATGGAGAAGACGCAGCCGCAGTACTTCTGCCTGTAGAGGGAGAGCCTCTTCGCCTCCCTGAGCCCCTCCTCCTCGTAGGGCCTCCAGTCCCTGTAGAGGAAGGGAATCTCGAACATCTTTGAGGCAATCTCGGCCGCCTCCACCACGAGCTCGTGGTCCTGGTGCTTGGAGAGGAGGAGGGTCGTCGAGAAGGCCTCGAATCCCCTCTCCCTCGCCTCCCTCGCGGTCCTCGTCAGCCTCTGCAGGTAGCAGAACCTCCTCCTCGGGAGCCCCCTCTCCATGTAGGCTACGGCCTTCCTGATCCAGTCCTCCATCCAGTACTCGTCTATGTAGATCACGGGTATCCTCTCCCTCTCCGCATAGACCTCCAAGGCCCTCCTCCTCTTCATGTACTCGTCGAACGGGTGGATGTTTGGGTTGTACCACAGGACCGTTACCTCGTGCCCCTCATCCCTTAGGAGCCTGTGGGGCATGATAAGGCACGGTGCACAGCAGGCGTGCAGGAGGAGCCTCATGCTACATTTATTATTACCGCTCATCTAAAGCCTTGGAAGGATGCGGTACTTCCTCGAAACGGATGCCCCAGACTACATGGTCGAGTCCTGCGCCAGCATGGCAGCTGCAGAGCTCGGCCTCTTCACGGACGTGAGGGACAGCAAGATCTACGTTGTTTCCCCTTCGGGCAGGAAGCTCCTGAGGCTTAAGAGG
>Ga0164318_10001714_pt1 | contig 19791 bp, 17 predicted proteins | sample GuaBasSedimGuay9_FD_113734 | JGI IMG/M metagenome (GOLD analysis project Ga0164318, IMG submission 113734) | Subseafloor sediment microbial communities from Guaymas Basin, Gulf of California, Mexico - Guay9, Core 4571-4, 0-3 cm | ecosystem: Environmental > Aquatic > Marine > Hydrothermal vents... | reverse complement strand
TTTCCTCCCAAAGTTCAACAAATTGTTCGAGGCTCATTTCCAAGTCTTCACGAATTATTTTTCTCAATAAGCCTTTGGGCAATTCTCTGTTTTTATGCAATGGAACTGTTGTAACACGTCCATCCGAATTTTTTAGCCGGTGGTGAGAACCATTTATCCGTACTATAACAAAACCAATTGATTGTAAGAATTTTATAAATGATTTACCGGAAATAACGGGCAAAGGTGGCATGAAAATAAATTTAGACGATGGATGGTCTTAAAGATATCTGCATTTCACGAAAACCAATAAAGCGATTCATCTCATCACTTTTTTCTTCTTCAAGACACATTTCTACAACCTCTTTGATATTGTCCAAGGCCTCATCAATAGTTTCTCCATAGGAATGACAGCCCTTAAATACCGGGCAACTCACAATATAAATATTATCTTCATCTTGCTCAACAAGAATAGGAAGATGTAGTGTTTTGGTTTCTTTCATTTATTATAGTAATCAAGTAACAGTATCTACAAAAGTACACAATTTAAAAAATCAATCCAGGCACTATTTCTGGAATTCCCTAGTCTCCATTCCTTTTTCCCATCAATTTCTCAATCTCCTCAACCTCAATTGGAATATTTTCCATTAAATCGACAGGACCGTTTTCTGTAATTAAAATGTCGTTTTCAATGCGGATACCAATGTTTTCTTCGCGGATGTAAATTCCCGGTTCGCAGGTGAGTACCATGCCGGCTTTGAATTTCTCGTGCTTGCTTCCCACATCGTGTACATCCAATCCGAGGAAATGGGCAGTTCCATGCATAAAGTATTTTTTGAAAGCCGGGTTTTCCGGGTCCTGATTTTTTACATCTTCTTTGGTAATCAGTCCCAGTTTAAGAATTTCCTGCTCCATCATTTTATTGACTTCTTCATTCACCAAATCGATGGAATTTCCCGGAACATACAATTTCTTTGCTCCTTTAAAAACACGCAAAACGGCATTGTAGCAGTCCTTCTGACGGTCTGTAAATTTTCCGTTTACAGGAATGGTGCGGCTCATGTCAGCTGAGTAATTAGCATATTCGGCACCAAAATCCATCAGAAGCAAATCACTGGCTTTCAGTTTTTCGTTGTTGTCAACGTAATGCAAAACGCAGGAATTTTTCCCGGAAGCAATGATGGGCGGATAACCGTGTCCGTTGGCACGCCCGGTTTTAAATGTGTAGTCGATGGTGGCTTCAATTTCAAATTCATGTTTGTCGCTTAGTTGCATTCCGAGGATTTTACGAAAAGCTTTCTCAGTCAAATTGCAGGCCGTTTGCAGGAGTTCGATTTCCTCCGTGGATTTCTGCATCCGCAACTTTGCCAGTAATGGTGCAGAGCGATGATAATTGTGTAAAGGGTAATCCGCTTTCATTTTTTCTCCCAGTCGAAAATTGCGGTCTTTTACATCGGGTGTGAACTTCGGATATTCGTTGCTGTTCAGGAATACTTCGTTTGCTTCAGTCAGGACTTCCCTGAGGGCTATTTCAAATCCAGCCAGCCATTGAATTTTATCGATTCCTGAAATTTCCCTGGCTTCTTCTTTACTGTATTTATGTCCTTCCCAAATGGCGATTGTTTCATTGGTTTCGATTGTAAAAAGAACCTCTCTGAGGTTTTTGTTGGGACAATCGGGTGCCAGCAGCAAAATACTTTTTTCCTGATCAATCCCGGTCAGGTAGAAAAAATCGGATTGCTGTCGAAATGGAAAATACTGGTCGCCGTTGCGGGGCATCTGATCGTTTGAATGGAATATGGCAACCGCATTTTTCGGAAGTAGTTTAATAAACCGTTCACGATTGTTTTTAAAGACGGATGGGGCAATGGGTAAATGTCTCATAAAAGGATATTTTACATGAATATGGGTTTCTGTTAAACAACAATTTTCAAAACCCACCCCTAACCCCTCCTAGGAGGGAAATGGATTTGAGAATGTTGTAAATTTTTCTGTTCATTTGTTAAAATAATCAGCTATATGTTCTTGCATCTAAGATGGAATGAAAACCTAACTCCCCTCCTCGGAGGGGCTGGGGGTGGGTTCTCTTCCGGGATATATTTTCTCAGGATTTGCTTCTTCCCAATCTAAAATCCAGCCCTCAATACTGCGTAACACATTGGGCATATCTTTTCTTACTTCTTCATCGTCAAAACGCAAAAACTTTACACCAAAAGTTTCAATTCTACTTTGCCTTTTGTTGTCAGCATTGAATGCTTCTTCAGAGTAATGACTGATTCCGTCAACTTCAATGGCGAGCATTAAATCTTTACAATAAAAATCAACAATATAATTATTAATAGGGCGCTGACGGTCAAAATCGTATCCGTAAATCTTCTTTTGTTTGAGCTCATTCCAAAGGAGTACTTCCGCAAAAGTCATGTTTTGGCGAAGGGCCTTTGCAAGAGATTTGAGTTTAGGATTATATGGAAGTATTTTTCTTTTCATTGTTTTTATACCCACCCCTAACCCCTCCAAGGAGGGGAATGGATTTGAGAATGTTGTAATTTTTTCTGTTCATTTGTTAGAATAAGCAGTTATATGTTCTTGGATCTATGATGGAATGAGAATCCAACTCCCCTCCTGGGAGGGGCTGGGGGTGGGTTCTCTTCTATGATAATTTCCCTAATTTTGACTTTTAACATACTTGCATCCGAACGCTTAAATAAAATTATTATAAATAGAGAAACAGCAAATTTCACATTTAATACTTCTATATATTTGTTGCTTTCTTATCGCAAATTTAACACATTTGATTCATTCCAGATAAAATCCAAAAACTATGAGTGGTACATTTTCTTATTCGTCCATTACCAAAAAAATATGGATGTCGTTGTTCGGTTTGTTCCTGATGACATTTTTGGTAGTGCACTTAGGCATTAACCTGTTGTTATTGTTCGATCCCAGCAGGGAGTTATTCAATATTGCAGCCCATTTTATGGGAACCAATCCGGCAATTCAAATTTTTCAATGGGTATTGTTTGGCGGCTTTATTGTACACATTATCCTTGGGGTAATTCTGCAAATCCAAAACTGGATGGCACGACCCAAAGGCTATAAAATTTCAGGTACGTCCGAAGATTCAATCTTTTCGAGGTATATGATTTATACAGGAATTATCATTTTCATTTTCCTGGTGATTCACCTTGGCAACTTCTTTGTGCTGAAAATGCAGGGAGCAGTTCCGGAGTTTCACCACGAAGGTGCTGGCCACATGGAAGACATGGGGCTGCTGGTTGTAAACTTGTTTAAAAGTACAGGCTACGTTATCTTTTACGTTGTTCTACTGCTAATTATGGGTTTTCACCTCGACCATGCTTTCCAATCGGCTTTCCAGTCGTTGGGACTCAGTCATCTAAAATATACCCCTTTTATTAAAGGCTTTGGCCATTTTTTCGCCATTGTTATTACAGCGGGCTACATCATTATTCCTTTGGTTATTCATTTTACATAAGAAATTGAGACATGGCTAAATTAGATTCAAAAGTTCCAAAAGGCCCCATAGCCGAAAAATGGACAAATTATAAGGCACATCAAAATTTGGTTAACCCGGCCAACAAACGTAAAGTTGACGTGATTGTAGTTGGCACCGGCCTTGTAGGTGGTGCTGCTGCTGCAAGTCTTGGCGAACTCGGTTTTAATGTGAAAGTATTTTGTATTCAGGACAGTCCCCGTCGTGCGCACAGTATTGCCGCACAAGGCGGGATAAATGCTGCGAAGAATTACCCCAACGATGGTGATAGTGTTTACCGCTTGTTTTACGATACCGTGAAAGGTGGTGATTACCGTGCCCGCGAAGCCAATGTTTACCGGCTTGCCGAAGTCAGTAACAACATCATCGACCAATGCGTGGCACAGGGTGTTCCTTTTGCCCGTGAATATGGCGGACTGTTAGATAACCGCTCATTTGGAGGTGCGCTGGTTTCGCGCACATTTTATGCACGGGGACAAACTGGTCAGCAATTGTTATTGGGTGCTTACAGTGCATTAAGTAAAGAAATTAAGAAAGGTTCAGTAGAATTGTTTACCCGTCGTGAGGTGCTTGATATTGTAAAAATTGATGGCAAAGCACGGGGGATTATCGTTCGAAATCTCGTAACAGGTGAACTGGAAAGACACGGAGCACATGCCGTTTTATTGGGAACTGGTGGTTACGGAAATGTTTTCTTCCTGTCAACAAACGCAATGACATCCAATGGTGGAGCTGCATGGCGGGCTTATAAAAGAGGCGCCTATTTTGCCAATCCAAGTTTTGTGCAAATCCACCCAACCTGTATTCCGGTGCATGGTGCTTATCAGTCGAAACTGACTTTGATGAGTGAAAGCCTACGGAACGATGGAAGAATATGGGTTCCCAAAAAGAAAGAAGATGCCCAGAAAATCCAAAAAGGAGAATTGAAGCCCACTGAGATTGCAGAAGAAGATCGCGATTATTATCTCGAAAGAAGATATCCGGCTTTCGGAAATCTTGTTCCGAGGGACGTTGCATCACGGGCAGCCAAAGAGCGTTGCGATGCCGGTCACGGTGTGGGAAATACAGGCCTTGCCGTTTACCTCGATTTTGAAGATGCGATTAAAAGGCTCGGTAGAAATGTGATTGAAGCACGTTACGGCAACCTTTTCCAGATGTACGAAAAGATTGTTGACGAAAATCCTTATGGCACACCGATGATGATTTACCCTGCCATCCATTACACTATGGGCGGAACCTGGGTCGATTACGAACTACAAAGTACCATCCCCGGATTGTTTGTTGGTGGCGAAGCCAATTTTTCTGATCACGGTGCCAACCGTTTGGGTGCTTCGGCATTGATGCAGGGTTTGTCTGACGGTTATTTTGTGCTTCCATACACTATGCAGAATTATCTTGCTGACCAAATTACAGTCCCTCATTTTAAAACCGATGGTACTGAATTTGAACAAACCGAAAAAGAAGTTCAGGCACGGATTGACAAATTATTCGCTGTTAAGGGAGATGAAACAGTTGACTCTTTCCACCGCCGTCTTGGTCATATCATGTGGGATAATGTTGGAATGGCACGTAACAAAGAAGGTTTGGAAAAAGCCATAAAAGAAATTCAGGAACTACGCAAAGAGTTTTGGCAAAGGGTAAAAGTTCCCGGCGAAAAAACCGGAATGAATGTGGAATTGGAAAAAGCACTACGTGTTGCCGATTTCCTTGAGCAAGGCGAACTGATGGCACTCGATGCTTTGACCAGAAACGAATCCTCAGGCGGTCACTTCCGTTTAGAATACCAAACCGAAGAAGGTGAAGCCCTGCGCGATGACAAAAATTTCACACATGTTTCCGCATGGGAATATATGGGAGATGATGAGCCAGCCAAACTGCACAAAGAACCACTGGTTTACGAAAACATCGAGGTAAAACAACGGAATTATAAAACAGCTTAAAATAAAGAACAATGGATCTGAAACTAAAAATATGGCGACAACAAGGCCCAGGCACAAAAGGTAAATTTGTTGAATATCCTGTCAAGAATATATCTGCCGATGCCTCATTTTTGGAAATGATGGATATCCTTAACGAAGAACTGGTAGCCAAAGGTGAAGAACCGGTAGCATTCGACCACGATTGCCGCGAAGGTATTTGTGGGATGTGTAGCTTGTACATCAATGGGAATCCTCATGGCCCTGATTCGGCCATTACCACTTGCCAATTGCATATGCGCAAGTTTAAAGATGGCGAAACGGTGGTGATTGAACCCTGGCGGGCGAAACCATTTCCAGTAATCAAAGACCTGATGGTTGACCGTTCTGCTTTTGACGACATTATCCAGGCAGGGGGTTACGTTTCTATTAATACCGGTGGCGTTCCCGATGCCAATGACATCCCCATTAAAAAGGAAAATGCAGACCTGGCCATGGATGCAGCATCTTGTATTGGTTGTGGCGCTTGCGTTGCAGCCTGTAAAAATGCTTCGGCTATGTTGTTTGTTTCGGCTAAGGTTTCGCAATTTGCCCTATTACCACAAGGTAAAATAGAAGCCAAAAGACGGGTTGAAAGTATGGTTGCTGTTATGGACGATATTGGATTTGGAAACTGTACCAATACCTATGCTTGCGAAGCCGTTTGTCCGAAGGAAATTTCGGTAACAAATATCGCAAGGATGAACAGGGAGTTCTTTGTGGCAAAAGTGTCTTAAAAAAATTTTCATAGTTGTGTTTGTTAGTGACGGGTGTCGACTGGGGAAGTTGACGCCCGTTTTTTCTTAAAATACAGAAACTACCGTCACATTTCAAAGCTGTGAATTATTTAGATTATTTTTGTAGAAAATAGAAGCTATGCAGACTATCAGACTTCAGGTAAACAACAGTGCTTACAAACATCTAATGCAGTTTCTGAGCAAGTTTAATAAAGAAGAACTTCAAATTATCAATGAAGACCAGGAATTCCTTTCAGTTCAGAATTATCTTCAAAATGAATTGGTGAGTATTGAACAAGGCAATGCCGAGTTTATTAGTCTCAACCAACTTGATGCTGAGTTGGAAGATACAATTCAAAAGTATGAAGGTTAAGATTACAAAACGGTTCAGAGATAAACTGAATAAACAAATTACTTACATTGCCAGAGACAAACCTGCCGCAGCCCGGAAATTCAAAAATGAGATTATTTCAAGAATGAACGAAATCTCAAATATGCCCTATCAAAACCGGAAATCTATATATTTTAATGACAAAGAAATACGAGATTTGGTTTTTAAAGGCTATGTTGTTGTTTTCAGAATCAATAAAGAGAAAGAAGTAATTGAGGTTTTTGGGTTTACAAAGCATGAAGTAAAACCAATTTAAACCAACCCCATGCAATTCAAATCCATTATAGGTCAGGAAAAAATAAAAACCAGGTTACTGACCAGTATCCGTGAGAACCGGGTGGCACACAGCCAGTTGTTTTTGGGTGCTGAAGGAAGCGGTTCACTGGCACTGGCCATCGCATTTGGACAATTTATTAACTGCCCGAACCGCTCAGAAACCGATAGTTGTGGCATATGCCCATCCTGTGTTAAATTCCAAAAACTAGCTCATCCCGACCTCTACTTTTATTTTCCTACTACCACTACCGATTCGGTAAAAAAAGATCCCAAATCTTCGCTTCTTATGAATGAGTGGCGAACATACTTGGAAGAAAACAATGCCTATGCCACACAAAGTGAATGGTACAATTTTTTAAAAGTTGGGAACAAGCAAGGATACATTAGAAAAGACGATGCAAACGAACTCATTGGAAAAATTGCTTTCAAATCTTTTGAAGCAAAATATAAAATTGTCATTTTTTGGATGGCAGAAAGAATGAACGAAGCAGCTTCAAACAAGCTGCTCAAAACTTTGGAAGAACCACCTGCCAAAACGCTCATCTTTTTAATAGCCGAGCGTTATGAATTATTGTTGACAACCGTTCGTTCCAGGGCGCAGATTGTCAATATTCATCCCTTAAAAGACAAAGAAATTGCTACAGAATTAATTCGACAAAAGCAAATGGGCGAAAACCAGGCTGCACAACTTGCTATGCTTGCAAAAGGCAATTGGAATCAGGCGATCAATTTATTGGAGAATTCAGAGGAAATCCAATCCAATTTTATCCAGCTCCGGCAATGGTTTCGTTATTGTTTTCGCCCAAAGGATTATGTTGAGTTGAATAAATTCAATGGCGAATTGGCCAGGCTGGGAAGGGAGAAACAAAAAAGATTTCTCCAATATGGACTTGAGATTATTCACAGCAGTATTATGCTCAATCAGGGTCATGAAAATACTTTGAAAAAAGCAGGAGAAGAATTGGATTTTTCAATAAAGCTTGCTCCTTTTTTTAATGCGGCCAATCAATTAGAAATTTACAAACTATTTAATGAAGCTATTTACCACATCGAGCGGAATGCCCATCCCGGTATTATGTTTAGTGATCTTAGTTTCAAACTAATTGATTTACTTGCAGCAGGTAAAAAACAGATTGTTAAATAGATGTCCTTTATCAATTTCCCTCCCGATAGCTATCAGGATCAAGGTAGGGCTTATTCTAATAAACCAATCTCCAATTTTTCTACCTTTGCATCTTAATTATATGAAAGATAGAGAAGATGGAAGGACAAATTGAAGATACAATAAAAAACAAATATATTTCCTCGGCACGGGGTTGCTGTGTCGTTCAAAATACGGATAAGTTTCACCTAAAAGTAAACCAGCAAAAATGTTGTAAGTTATCATCTTATAATTGGCTGGAAAATTACCAGGAAACCGAAAGCAAGCAAACACGTATTGCCGAGATCAGGTTCAAGAACGGGCGCAAAGACTTTTTTAGTTATCCCGAAGAAATCACCTTAAAAGATGGGGAATTGGTAGCGATTGAAGCTTCACCCGGCCACGATATTGGCATCGTTTCATTAAGCGGTGATGCCGTGCGACTGCAAATGAAACGTAAGCATGTTGACCCTGAAAAGAGGGAGTTAAAGCGTGTTTTCAGGCACGCCCGTCCGGTAGATGTTGAAAAATGGCTGGACGCACTTGCTGCCGAGGATACTACTTTGAAAAAAACCCGTGTCATTGCCATGGACCTCGGACTGGAAATGAAAATAAATGATGTAGAGTATCAGGGCGACCGAACAAAAGCCATTTTTTATTATACGGCAAGCGAGCGTGTCGACTTCAGGGAGTTGATTAAAAAACTGGCCGAGGCTTTTAGGATCAGGATTGAAATGCGCCAAATCGGGGTTCGGCAAGAAGCTGCTAAACTAGGTGGTATTGGTTCTTGTGGCCGCGAATTGTGTTGCTCATCCTGGATGAGTAGTTTCCATAGCGTTTCAACCAATTCGGCAAGGGTACAGAATCTTTCCCTAAATCCACAAAAGCTTGCAGGACAATGTGGTAAACTTAAGTGCTGTCTTAATTACGAATTGGAATCTTATATTGATGCACAAAAAGATTTTCCTGATACCAGGCTCAGATTGAAAACAAAAAAGGGGCAGGCTTTTCATCAGAAAACAGATGTCAATAAACGTATCATGTGGTATGCCTATGCAGATGATTCCAATAATATGATGGCCATTCCGGTTAATAAAGTAAAGGAAATCATCAAACTAAATAAAAACGGAAAAATACCTGCAGAGCTGGAAAAATTTGCTCAACATAAAGAGCAAAAGGCTAATGTAGAAAAGGAGGCCGAAAACGATTTTGCCATCTTTATTTAAAAAGAAACGAATTCGAACAGTAAACCTCAAATCATACAATATTTTTTCATTTTTTGCATTTTATATTCAAACCCTGGAAAATGCCCCGACAAACAATTCCAACACTGCTCTTGCTATTGGTTTTCCTAATCACTTGTAGTAGTTGCAATCTCAATAGCATTTACAATGAGAATGTAAGCCTAAAGGATACAAAATGGGATAAAGATGCCCTTGTAAGTTTTAATGTAATAATTTCAGACAGTCTTGCCAATTACGATTTTTATCTGAACCTTCGTAATACTACTGACTATCGTTACAGTAATTTGTACCTGTTTTTAATGACACGCTTTCCCAATGGAAACATAAGCCGCGATACCATTGAAATTGTGCTGGCAGACAATAAAGGACGGTGGTTGGGAAAAGGTTGGAGCAACCTGAAAGAAAATAATATTTTACTGAAAAAAGGCTTGCGATTTCCATTAAGCGGAAATTATGTGTTTTTTATGCAACAGGCCATGCGTGTCGATACGCTTGAAGGTATACACGATATAGGTTTGCAAATCAGTAAAGCGACTAACATAAATTGATTTTAAACATGCCTAGTAAAGAAAATAAATCAAAAGAGAAACCAAGGTCAAAACTTTTCAACTATCTCGTAAAGTTCTGGTTGATCGTACTAACATTCATTGCTCTGGTAGTATTTTTCTTTTATGGAGTGGTACAGGAATGGTATGGCCCCATGCCTACTTTCGAAGAATTAGAAAATCCTAATAGCAACCTGGCTTCCGAGGTTTATTCATCTGATGGAATTGTTTTGGGCACTTATTTTATCGAGAACAGATCGAACATCACTTACCGCGAAGTTTCACCCAATTTGATTAATGCCTTGATGGCCATCGAGGATATTCGTTTCGAGGAGCATTCGGGTATCGACGAAAGGGCCTTGCTCAGAGTTGCTTACGGTGTGGCCACCGGAAATAGTAAGGGTGGTGGAAGCACACTGACTCAACAGTTGGCAAAAAATTTATTTCCAAGGGGATATCTGAATAAACCGCAATTGGTACTTCGTAAATTCCAGGAATGGGTTACTGCTGTTAAGTTAGAAAGATCCTATTCGAAACAGGAAATTATTGCCATGTACTTAAACACTGTGTTCTACGGACACAATGCCTATGGGATAAAATCTGCAGCACTTACTTTTTTCGATAAATCACCCGATTCGCTTAATATACAGGAAGCAGCATTGATGGCAGGTGTGGTTAATGCCCCCAGTCGTTACAGCCCCATTTCGCACCCGGAACAATCGATGAAAAGAAGAAACCTGGTTTTGCTTCAGATGAAAAAGTATGAGTATATCACATCTGAAGCTTATGATTCGATAAGTCAGTTGCCATTGGGTGTTTCAAAATTTAGTCTGCAAGGCCACAACGAGGGAATTGCCCGTTACTTCAGGGAGTACTTGCGCGGTACCATGAAAAAATGGTGCAAGACACATTTTAAAGCTGATGGCGAACCTTACAACCTCTACAAAGACGGTATAAAAATCTATACTACCATCGATTCGCGTATGCAAAAATATGCCGAAGAAGCCGTAAGAGAACACCTTGGAAACGATCTCCAGCCCGACTTTTACAAGCATTGGGAAGGCTATAAAAACGCACCTTTTGTTTTTGAAGATGATGAAGGTGAAGAATCGGAAGAGATCGAAAGCCTGATTGACAAAATCATGCAGCAAGCCGTAAAACGGAGCGAAAGATACCGCAAACTAAAACTTGCCGGTGCTGATAAAGATTCCATCAAGAAAAACTTTCTCACCCCTGTTCCAATGCGTGTTTTTAAATGGAGCGGCCCTGTTGATACAATTATGACACCGATGGATTCAATTCGGTATTATAAGTTCTTCCTGCATACGGGACTGATGTCGATGGAAACACATACAGGATTTGTACGTGCTTATGTTGGTGGAAATGAATACCGTTATTTTCAATTCGACCATGTAAAACAGGGAAAACGGCAGGTGGGTTCAACATTTAAACCATTTCTTTATACGCTGGCCATGCAGGAGGGAGAGTTTTCGCCCTGTTACAAAGTACCCAATATTTCTTATAGTGTTGAATTGGGTGATGGTACTTTTTGGTCACCAAAAAATTCTGATGACAAGCGCCTTGGTGAAGAAGTGACATTGAAATGGGCATTGGCCAATTCCAACAACTGGATTTCTGCATTCTTGATTAAACGCTTTTCGCCACAATCGGTGGCCAAGATGGCACACAATATGGGCGTGGTTTCTGACATTCCTTACGTTCCGGCTATTGCCTTAGGCACACCCGACCTATCGCTTTATGAGATGGTTGGTGCCATGAATACTTATGCCAATAAAGGCGTTTATGTTGAGCCTATTTTTGTAACCCACATTGAAGACAAAAATGGAAATTTACTTGATCGTTTTGTGCCCGAAAGAAATGAGGCCATGGATGAAGTAACTGCTTACAAAATGCTCAAACTCATGCAAGGTGTGGTCGAAAGTGGTACAGGTAATCGTTTACAATGGAAGTATGGTTTTAATAATCCGATTGCAGGAAAAACCGGTACTACACAAAATCAATCGGATGGTTGGTTTATGGGTGTTACGCCAGATATCACAACTGGTATTTGGGTGGGTGCCGAAGACCGCTCTGTCCACTTCAGAACAATCAAACTGGGGCAGGGTGCAAATATGGCATTACCCATTTGGGCGATTTATATGAAGAAAGTCTATGCCGATCCTTCGCTTGGTATCAGTATGGGCGACTTTGATGCTCCTTTAAGAGATCTTTCTGTTGAATTTGATTGCGAAAAATACGACCGTTTGCACAACCAGGGTACTGGTGAGTTTGAAGAGGAAGAGGAGTTTTAGTGCTACCTGTTTCAGGCGTCAACGCCCATTCTGTTTTAGGCGTCCACGCTTGAAATTCAATATTACCCAATATTACAACTTCAAGTTGTGGACGCTTGAAGCGGGGCTATTTCCCTTGTTCCTCCCTATATATCTGCATTCCTTCCTCCGCCAATTTGTTGATGGTGGGATTAAGCATAAAAGAGGAAACATGCCACTGAAAGCCAAACTGCTGACTGATTTCTGACTCAAGGGTAACGGCAGCCAGTGAATCAATTCCGTAGGACATGATGTTTTTATTCGCATCGATTTCTTCCGCTCGGAAATGTTGATTGCGAACTATCCAATTTGTTAACCAGGATTTGATGTTTTCAATTGTTGGTTCTTCCGTTTTCCTGGTTTGAACAGTTTCGCTTGCTTCTTCCTGTTTCCAGGCTGCAACCACATTCAACTCGTTGTTGAGGTAGCCGTATTTTGTCAACCGCCTTTGTATTTTCCCACTCGAAGTCATCGGGATACTTCCGGTCCTTATCAGTACAATGCCATAAACATCCAATTCGTGTTCTTCGGAAATAGCTGCACGAATGCTGTTTATTATTTTGTTGTGATCAACATTTCGCATTGCAATACGTTCCAGTTCCTGCACCACTACTAACTTTTCTTCTCCATTTATTGTAATAGGAATTGCTGCTCCGCTATTTTGTTTTAGTGAAGATTCTGAATTTTGAACAGTAAGTTCTATGTCGCTGGGATAAAAATTGACTCCCCTGATAATAATCAGGTCTTTTAACCTTCCGGTGATGTAAAGTTCATTTTCGTGCAGGAAACCAAGGTCTCCGGTTCGGAGGAAAGATCCTTCATTTTCATCTTTAATTTTTGCTCCGAAAGTCCGCTCCGATTCTTCTTCATTTTTCCAGTAACCTTTGGCAACAGTGGGTCCTGAAACCCAAATTTCACCTACTCTGTTTTTCTCAACCCGGTCGAAAGTATTTGGATCAACAATTTCGATTTCTGTTTCCATCCAGGCATGTCCACATCCCACAAGTTCAATAGTTTTTACATTTTTTTCATCAGCAAGAAGTACTTTGTTTTCTTGTAATGCAGTAGCATTTATCTTCAGATATTTTGGTGCCTCATGCTGATAACCACCACTTACAATCAGCGTGGTTTCTGCCATGCCATAAACAGGGTACATTTGATGAGGGTTTACTCCACTTTTCTCAAACGCTTCAGGAAAAGATTCCATGGTGGGTTTCCTAACGGGTTCGGCACCACAATAGAAAGTTTTAATACTGCTTAAATCGAGTGCTGCCCTTTCCTCTTCAGTAGTTTTTTGAATGCAGTAATCGAAACTGAAATTAGGGCCGCCACCCGTTGTACCCTTATATTTTTCGATGGCTTTAAGCCAGTTGAGTGGATTTTTCAGAAAGGCCATTGGGGGCATTCCAACATTTAATACGCCAAGATAAGCAGCTTGTAGCACACCACCAATCAATCCCATATCATGGAAAATTGGCAGCCAGTTTACACCCACTGAGTTTTTGTCAAAATCAAAAGTCTGGCGGATGTATTCCGAATTGTACAATAGGTTTAATTGGGTAATCATCACCCCTTTCGGCTGGCCGGTTGAGCCAGAAGTATATTGCAATAAAGCGATGTCTCCAGGAAGAATTTCTTGTGGTTTCCAGTCCGATTCTTTTTCATCAGCTACATCTTCGTAAACAATCCAGTGGATTTTATTCAGTACTTCATCTTCTGCAAAATTCCTTTCAATGTCGTTAAATACCTGGCGGGAAATAATACTGACAGTGGCGCCCGAATCTTCAACAATGGTGTGAATACGGTCCAGGCTACGATTACGCCTTGGCGGATATGCTGGAACAGCTATCATTCCTGAATAAAAACAGGCAAACAAAGAGGCCACATAAGAAAGCCCCGGAGGGAATAACAACAAAACCCTTTCCCCTTTTTGCGCGAATTCCTGCATGGCCGTACCCAAAGCTTTCGAACGGATTTCTAATTGTTGGTAGCTGAAGGATTCATTTTCGTTGATACCATCATTTAAAAAACGAAAAACCACATGATTGGGATTGGCTTTTACACGATTCTTAATCACATCAATGTAAGTGTTGCAATTTTGTATCAACGGGTCTTTATAATCTTTCAGGAATGAATATTTCATGGATTGAAATTTCTTTTGGGCAAAAGTAATTGTTTCGGTGGTTTAGTAGAGTCTCCCCGCTGTAAGCGTTCACGCTTGCAGTTTTGGATAGTCTTCTTGCTTTACAGGAATCTTTGGGATAATTTTCAAGCGTAGACGCTTGAAACAGGGAAATCTTTCGTTGCAAGCTATTCCATTGTTGGTGTCCCCACCAACAATAAGACCGTTGGTGAGGACACCAACTGTGGGGTAAAATCCGGAGAAATAATTTCTAACCCGGCGGGAATAAAAAACCCGACGGGTTTGTTTAAGCCCTACTTCTCCGGCAGTTTCATATTCAACGAACCAATCAAACTCTCGATGGTAAATCTTTCATCCCCATAAATATCCATTAGCATATTTCGATAAGAAATACTGGATGAAATTGCCCATACTGCAGCATCTGTACTTCGGGTAGCCCGCAAGGTTTTTATGAATTTTTTAATCATTGTCTTTTTCCCATATAACTCGTACCTGTTTAGTTTCATAATGTCAAGAAGTTCTTTTTCAGACATTTTAGAAGGCGTGAAGGCGATATCCTCGCCACTGTAATATTGCCAGTCAAATGGATAATTATTACGACTTATCCGGTTCTCTTTACTCAGTTGTTTGAAAGTTTGGGTTCCGGGCATAGGTGTTAAGATGGCTGCCTGATAACAGTCGATGCTGCTATTAATAATATAGTCTTTCCTATTTATTAAATCTCTAGTTGTGTCTGTCTCGAGTCCAAAAATAAATGAACCCAAAATTGCAATTCCGGCATCATGAATTCTTTTAAAGGCAGTTTCATATTTATCCACCCCAATTTTAAGGTTTAACTTTTTATTAGTGCTTTCAAGCCCTTCTGTTTTTTCCGATTCAATCCCAATAAAAATCATGCGGCATCCACTTTCGAAAGCGAGTTTGAGTAAATCAGGATCGTCGGCGAAGTTCAATGAGGCTTGAGACCACCATTTTTTTTTAATTCCCCTGTCAATCATCCCCTGGAAAATGGCTTTTGCATGATCACGAGATTGTTTACTGTAGCCGATAATGTTGTCATCGATAAAAAAGAAGTTCTCCTGAGGAATGGTTTCCAGTTCGTCCAATACATTTTCAACGGGACGCATACGGTATTTGCTACCGTTAAAAGCTGTTACTGTGCAAAAACTGCAATCGAAAGGACAACCACGAGTAGTCATGATTGAGCCTATAAAATAGTCCTTGTGAAAAAGTTCGTGTTTTGCTTTTGGGATTTGATCCAACGAAAGCCGGGTTCCATAATAAAATTGTTGAAGTTTACCATTTTCAAAATCTGCAATCACATTTTTCCAAACACTTTCGGCTTCGCCAACTACCACCGAATCGGCATATTGAATGGCTTCTTTGGGCATCATGGAAACATGGACGCCACCAATAACTACCGGAATATTTTTTTTACGGTAAACAGCAGCAATTTCGTAAGCTCTGTATATCGAAGAAGTATAGGCAGTTAAGCCTACAAGGTCTGCCTCCTGAAATGTAAATTCATCAAAATTTTCATCCAGGATTTCTATTTCCCAGTTGTCGGGTGTAAGGGCTGCTAAAATACCATACACTAAAGGAGGGAATTTGGCGCTTTCCGAGCGTAGAAAACCCCTTCTGAATTCTGAAACCGGATTGATTAGCAGAAGTTTCTTCATGTCGTTTTATTGTTTTCGTAATCTGGGGCAACACCTCCAAATATTTTACTTAATTTGATGTGTTTCTCTGGCTCTGTTTCATAAACCATATTGTTATAATGTGCGTTAGCAGAAAATGCCCAAATAGCAGCTTTGGCATTATTTGTTGTTTTTAAGGTCTGACGCATCATTTTCATCAAGCGCTTGGTATAGTACAATTTTTCAGCAGAACGATTCCACTCGTTTAACAATTCTTCAGCAGTGAGCTTATTTGGTTTGATAACAACTTCGCCTCCCCAATATTTTTCCCAATCTTCGGGATAATTTATCGCAGTTAAACGATCTTCTTTTTTAAAGTCCTCGTAGGTTTTAGTGCCGGGAAAAGGTGTAAGGACAGACACTTGAATGGCATCGATATTTGAATTGATAATATAATCGACCCTGTTTCTGATATCCTGAACAGAATCAGTATCAAGTGCAAAAATAAAAGTCCCCAACACACTAATGCCATGTTTCTGAATGACAGAAAAAATCTGTTGGTAATTGTCAACGCCTGCTTTTAGATTACTGCGTTTGTTCATGCTTTGCAGAGCATCGGTTTTTTCTGATTCCACTCCAATTAATACAAGCCTGCAACCGGCTTCCGAAGCCAGGTCCAATAATTCCTCATCATCGCCAAAATTGATGGAGGCCTGGCAAAACCAGTCTTTTTTGATGCCCCGATCAATCATTCCCCTGAAAATAGCTTTGGCATGGTCGCGTGCTTTTTTGCTGTAACCTACAATATTGTCATCGACAAAGAAAAAGCGGTCGGCTTGCATGGTTTCCAGTTCGTCCAACACTTTCTCAACCGGCCTGGTTCGATAAGCACTTCCATTAAAATAATGTACCGAACAAAACTCGCATTGCATGGGGCAGCCGCGGGTTGTCTGGATGGAGTCAATCATATAATCCTTGTGGAAAATATCGTGGCGTGCAGATGGAAATTCACCCATCGGCATTAAAGTTCCATTGTATCTTTTTTTGAGTTGACCTTTATTGAAATCGTTGATAATTTCCAACCAGATACTTTCAGCTTCGCCAGTGGCTATTACATCAACATAATTGGCTGCTTCTTCAGGCATCATTGAAGCATGAATGCCGCCAAGTACGACAGGTATTTTTTTAGATGTGTATTCTTTTGCGATTTCGTAAGCGCGTGTAATGGTTGAAGTAAAAGAAGTAATACCTACCAAGTCGGCATCTTCAAAAACGAAATCATCAAAGTTTTCGTCAATCAGTTTAATCTCCCAGTCGGCAGGTGTTAAAGCAGCAATAATACCTAGTCCGAGGGGTGGGTATTTTGATTCCCGGTCAACCAGAAACCCAATCCGGTGTCTGCTACGAGGGTTGATTAAAACTAGTTTTTTTGTTTGATTCACGTTCATTAATTTATCGTCTGTAAAGCTATAGAAAACGAAAGTACTATAAATTGACAGTTTTTAATTTAGTGTGCTTATTTTGATTCATGGCTGGCTTCAGTATTATTCTTTTTGTTCATTATACTCAGGTGTTATTCCTCCGAAAATTTCATTCAGTTTAATATGCCTTTCCGGTTGGGTTTCGAATGCCATATTGTGATAATGTGCGTTGGCCGAAAAAGCCCACAATGCTGTATTTGCATTTTTTGTGGTTTTTAAGGTACGTAACATTGATTTCATAAGTCTTTTGCGGAAGTAGAGTTTTTCATTCCCTTCTTTATGGGCTTCATCCAATTCTTCAGCCGTCATTTTTTTGGGACGGATTACAATGTTCCCTCCAAAGTATTTTTCCCAGTCTTTGGGATAGTTTGTTGCCGTTATCCGATCTTCTTCCAGAAACTGCCGGTAAGTTTTAGTGCCCGGGAATGGGGTGAGGATAGTCACTTGAATAGTGTCAATATTTGAATTAATAATGTAATTAACCCTGTTTCTGATGTCTTGTACCGAATCTGTATCTAATCCGAAAATAAATGTTCCTAGTATTGCAATGCCGTGTTTCTGGATTTTGGTAAATATTCGTTGATAATTGTCGACCCCAACTTTCAGGTTAGAGCGCTTATTTATGTTTTCTAAGGCATCAGTTTTTTCTGACTCAATACCAATTGCAACAAGACGAACACCAGCTTTGGAAGCCAGTTCCATCAATTCTTCATCTTCAGCAAAATTGATTGAGGCCTGACAGAAAATGTCTTTTTTCATACCCCGTTCAATCATCCCACGAAAAATAGACTTGGCATGTTCGCGGGCTTTTTTATTGTATCCAACAATGTTGTCATCTATAATAAAAAGTCGATCCGTTGTCATGCTTTCCAGTTCGTTCAATACCTTTTCAACCGGACGTGCACGATAAGCCTGACCATTAAAAGAATGTACCGAACAAAAGTCGCATTTCAGTGGGCATCCACGGGTGGTTTGAATGGAACCAACCATATAATCTTTGTGGAAAAGATCGTGACGCGGAGCAGGAAAATCATCCATAGGTAGCAATTTTCCGAAGTATTTTTTTTTGAGTTGTCCTTTATTGAAATCATTAATAATTTCAGGCCACATACTTTCAGCTTCACCAGATGCCACTACGTCTACATGTTTTTCAGCTTCTTCTGGCAATGAGGATGCATGTATGCCACCGAGTACTACAGGTATTTTTTGGCTTGTGTATTCTTTTGCGATTTCGTAAGCACGGTTAACACTCGAGGTTATGGATGTGATGCCTACTAAATCGGCATCCTCATAAATAAAATCATCAAAATTTTCGTCTATCAGTTTTATCTCCCAATCATCGGGTGTCAGGGCTGCAATTATTCCCAAAGCCAAAGGAGGATATTTTGATTCCCGATCTACCAGAAAACCAATTCGGTATCTGCTACGCGGGTTGATTAGAACCAATTTTTTCATTGCATTCACAGGCCATAAATTATAGCCGACAAATGTATGAAAAAGCAATCATAATATTTGTATCCCTTTAATTGTCAGATTATCAGCACAGTATTAACAATTGTTCTAAATAGCCGGTCTGTAAAAAAATGGTTTAATTTTGTGGCCTTAAAAGAAAGATAAGTAGCATGAAAGTAGAAGAGTTTATTAAAAAAATTGTAGAGGAATTTCCTGATCTTGAAAAGGAGGTGATCACACCTGAAATGAATTTCAGAGACCACGTGGAATGGGATTCAATTAATGCATTGGTACTCATTGCAATGGTAAATGTAGAATACGATGTAATTATTTCAGCTCAGGAATTAATAAATGCCGCAACGGTAAATGATGTTTTCCTTGTTGTAAAAAAGAAGGTTGAGGATAAAGCAAAAGCTGCCTAAGCCTGTTCGTAAATATTTGAAAAAGTGTACGATTATTCAATTGTAGTTCCCGTTTTTAATAGTGAATATATGCTGGTGAAGCTTTTCGAAAGCCTCAGAAAAGTATTTGTTGAGCTTGAAAAAACTGTACAATTTGTTTTTGTTGACGATGGCAGTGAGGACAGTAGTTGGGAGGTATTAAAAGGCATTAAGAAAAGTAGCTCTAAAAATGTTGTAATCGTTCGACTCAATAAAAATTATGGTCAGGGCAATTCAACTTTTTGTGGCTTGGGCTATGCCAAAGGCAATCGGATAATTACAATGGATGATGACTTACAGCAGCCTCCGGAAGAAATTCCAAAATTGATTGGGGTGTTTGAAAGCGAAAAGCGGGAATTGGTTTATGGTGTTTACAAAAGCAAAAAGCATTCGGCAGCACGGAATACCGGCAGTAAAATAATTAGAAAAACTGCAAAGCGATTTATGGATAAACCGGAAATGGCTTCTTCGTTCAGGTTATTTAGTGGGAAGCTTAACCAAAAAATTCTCCAACATAAATCCAATTTTA
>Ga0164318_10001711_pt1 | contig 19801 bp, 15 predicted proteins | sample GuaBasSedimGuay9_FD_113734 | JGI IMG/M metagenome (GOLD analysis project Ga0164318, IMG submission 113734) | Subseafloor sediment microbial communities from Guaymas Basin, Gulf of California, Mexico - Guay9, Core 4571-4, 0-3 cm | ecosystem: Environmental > Aquatic > Marine > Hydrothermal vents... | reverse complement strand
CTTTCCTGCCGATTTTCTCAGAGCCAGAAATTCCTGTTTCTAAATCCGTGCTTGCTTTTGTGAATGGGGTGATTGTCCTTGTTCTATATGGTGGTTTGGGTTTTATCGGATTAAAACTTTCACAAAAACTTGGCTTTGCTGATATATGGGATTTGGAAGTTTCCATTAAACAGAGATTTTTAATCCCTGCGCTTATTGGAATATGTATAGGTGGATTTTTCATCTTTGCTGATACCATTTTAAGCAGATTCCATACTTTAGGGCCACTTCCTCATCCGCCATTTCCCACTTCAATTGTTGTTTCAGCTATTGCTGGTATTGGAGAAGAAACAATATTCCGTCTGTTTTTCATCTCATTCTGGGTATGGCTTATATCTTATGTAATTTTTAAAGGGAGATGGAAAGAGCAGATTTTCTGGATTGTGACAGTTTTTTCTGCCCTTGCTTTTTCTTTTGGGCATATTCCTTCTGTAATGCTTCTTTTTGGTTTTAAAAATATTAAACAAATTCCACCTGCTCTTATAAGTGAAATTCTCCTTCTCAATGGAATACTTTCACTTTTTACTGCCTGTTATTTCAGGAAATCTGGATTTATTGCCCCTGTTTTCATACATTTCTGGACAGATATAGTGTGGCATGTTATCTGGGGTATTTTTGGATAGGGGATTGTTATGAAAAGTAAAATTCTGGTTTTCTTTATTTTCTTTGGAATTTTTGTTCTTGGTGAAAAACAAAAAAAGGTTTACAGAAATGTAGATTATGGGTATGGAGTTAAGTATCCTTCAATTGCTACAGGGAAAGAGACTCCAAATGGTATCAGGATTAAAAACATTCCATCAGTTACGAAAGATAGGAATCTAAAGGAAAAATCTTTAAACATCTATCTTTCAGAGAACATTTCTGAAGACAGTTGTTTAAAATTGGATTCAGAAGCAGTAGAAAGCATTATTACAGTTATCAATAACAGGAAAGTCCTTATACAGAGATGGCCTGTCATTTCTTCTGGAGGACATTATTGGACAATGATAAAAGCAAAGACAAGTTTAAGGAAAAATCAATGTCTTACTTTTGAACTGATATTTAAATACTCAAGTTATCCAAAACATTTACCTTCTGCTAAAAACCAGGGGGAAACAAAAATCCTCTATCAAATAATCTCTACATTATTCACATTTAAACCAGAGGAAAGATTTTTAAATGTTCTTTTTCCTAATGGAAATGAGAGACTTTTATCTGGAAAAAGATATGTTATAAGGTGGGAGGCAAAAAATGTTAAAAAAGTTGATATTTTGCTGGTGGAACGGAAAGGAAAGGAGAGAATATATGCTACAGAAAGATTGATTGTAAATGATTTTATAACTGCCGGCAACAATAAATACACATGGAAAATCCCTCAAGATATTCCTCCTTCAAAATATGCTTTATTAATTTTGAGTGATGATGGAAAAAGACCTGTAAAAGATTTTAGTGATGGTTATTTCACAATTATTTCAAATACACTTTCTATCAAGGAAAAAGAAAAGATGCTGAGTGAAATGTTTAATGGAAAATTTGTTATAAAAGGTAATGAGATTGTCTCTCCTTCCCTTGAACCTTATCTACATCTTTATCTTGAAAGAATTGTTGAGGGTTCCTTTACCACTCCTTATGAAAAAGAGTATCTTTTTATTGTCAGACTTTCCGGAGTCCCCCATGCAGGAGGGCTTTCACATGCATTTTTGGGTGTCTTTGATAAAAATAAAAACCTTTCTTCTCCATCCATTGATATAAATTCAATCCATGATTTTTCATCCCAAGCCCATTTTGGAGGAGATTATGTTGATTTTGGTTTTTTCTCCTGCAAAGGTATTACCTATATACTTGTAATATCAGGAAGATGTCCAGCTGGTGGAGTATGCTGTGATAATCTTGCTTCCTTACTCAGAGTTGAGAATGGTAAATTTAAGGTCTGTCAGGATGTATTTCGGAAAATTCTGGATATGAGAGGAGTTTTACCAAAATTCAGAATAAAAATAAAAAAGGATAAAATTCTGGTTTATGATTGGAAAAGAGCAGGTTCTGATTTGAAACTGGTTTATTCCGGCAGACTTTACTGGGATTGCAAAAATTGTAAGTTTGTGGGAAAACTTAGATGAGAATTTGACCGGATAGATTGCGAAAAGATAAAATTCAAAAAGGAAATGAGAAGAAAATTTTTGTTCATTCCTTTAATAATTTGTTTTGCAGGGCTTGTATGGTTTATCCACAATTATAAATCTGAGAAAGACCCATACAGACAGTTTTTCACAGGGCATATCTGTGATTGCTGGAGGAAAGTCCATATCCCGATGGTTAAGGATTCTCTTCCTTTCGGAGGTGTTCTTCCAAGAGCAAATTTTGTTGATAAGGATTTGGTATATGTAATTGATATAACAGATATGCCTGTTGAAATGAAATTCCTTGCACGCACATTTGTTGGATTGGCAAATAGAAGCAGAGCTCCTAAATTTATCATCGCTGACAGGAAAGACCCCTGGTATAAATATATGATTTCAAGAATCAAAAATAAAAAATGGTATGATGAAACAGATCTATTTTCTCTCATAAAGGAATATGCTGAAAAGAAAGTGATAAAGGGTGCAATTCTTTATGACCCAGATCTCTGGAATCCTGCAAAAAGAGTATCACAGCCAAGAGATATTCTGAATGTTGTAAGGACTTTATGCGGGATTGAAAATGCAGTTGCAGTTACTCCAGGTATTAATAATAAATTAAAACTTCCGGTAATTGTGGATACTGTAAGGAAGAGAGGATGGAGAGGGAGTGCAACCATGTCATATCCAGTCTACCAGTGGGCATTCAACAATTTATGGAGAAGATGCTACCACCATGTAATTGCCTATATTCCTCCACTGGGTATTGATAATGAGGGGAGTGGTTTAACAGATTATATTGTTCAATTTAAGTTATTCTGCTTTTATCTTCCAGATGAGGATAAAAGGACTGAGAAATTGTTTGAATATATTTTCAGCAAGGTCCCTGTGAATACTGCAGTTATAGGGCATTTGACATTGAGGGAAGGATGGGAAGGGAAGATTGATAGGATAAGGATTATCAGAATAATGAGTAAGTTTGGCAAATTTTTCATAGAGGGTAGCCGTCTTTCAAATATAAGTTATTATAGCGGGATTAGAGGAAGAGAAAGGGATAAATTTTCTCACAAAAAAATAAGGTTTGGCAGGCTGAATCCAGATAAGATTTATATCACTTTCTGCCTTACAACAGAAAACAGTGCGGATTACTGTATTATAGAAAGGTTGAAGCACTGGAAAAGTCCTTACAGAGGGAAAGTTCCTGTGGGGTGGGCATTTCCAGTCTTACTTTCTGATTTATGCCCGATGGTTCTGAAATATTACTATGATACTGCCACTCCAAATGACTATTTTATCGCTGATACTTCAGGTATCGGTTATATATATCCTGATATCTATGGAAAGATTTACACAAATCAGGATGAGGTATGGAAGGAATATCTTGGGATGACAAATGATTATATGCATTTTGCAGATATTAAATTTCTGTGGTGTATTGGAAATAATGAGGTGAGTGAAAGGAGGTTTATCAGTGGCCTCCCTGATTTAAAAGCATTATTTTACGGTATGGATGGTGCAAGCAGATATCTCACAACTTCCTTTTATTCAGTTGATAATAAACCTGTTTTCCATGCCTATTTTCCAGTGAAGGGAAAGATAGATTTTGAAAAGATTAAATCCAAACTTCCTGCTACCGGGCCAGCATTTGTATTTATAGGGATAGATGAAAGGCAGTATACAGGTCAGGATATTTTAAGTAAACTGTATAGATTTGCAAAGTTTCTTCCAAAAAAATATTCAGTTGTAAGACCTGATGAGTTTTTTTATCTTTATGAAAAAGCAAAAAGCAAAGGGATAATAAGGAAAAGATTTCCGGAGATTAAATATGGAGTTAAGAAAGAGATAGTTGTAAGGAGGGTTACAAGGAGTATAAATATTGATGGGAATCTCTCTGAATGGTCAGATGTAAAGCCTATTTTGCTTAATAAAAGAGAACAGATAAAATGGGGGAAAGACAGATGGGGCGGGACTTCAGATTTATCAGGGATGGTGTGGATTTTGAGAGATGATAAATACCTTTATGTAGGGATTAAGGTGATGGACCAGAAGATAAGTATAAACAGAAAAAATCCGCTCTATGGCGATTGTGTTGAGATTTATGTTGATACACGTAAGGGAAGATTCAGAGAACCCTCCCCTTCTGAAGGATTTTACAGGTATATTCTTTTACCAGGAATGAGAGGTGGTGGAGACCGTTATCTCTTTATGGTATATCCAACATTTGATGTTGGTCTTGTAACGAGAGGATGGGGAGGTGTTGGAGGGAAAGTTTATTCTAAAATTATAAAAGGAGGTTATACAATAGAAGCAAGAATACCTCTTCTGAACTTCCAGGGCTATCCTTACACAAAACCCCTCGGAAAAGAGTTATTCTTTGATATATCTATAAATGATAAGGACGAGGTTATAAAATCAAAGATATTCTGGGAGGGGAGTATTTTTGAAAGTCCCGGTATTTTGCTTGGAAAAATTATACTCCAATGAAGGATGTTATAAATATCCAGAAAAAGTTATCAATCTCAGTAGAAGAGGCAATGGAGAAACTCAAATCTTTGCCGAATAGACCATCAGAAATGGCTTATTTTGATTATCTTGCCAGGAATTTGACAGATAAAGAGTTTATTGAGGAAAGCAGAAAGGAAGGGAAGAAAATTATCGGCACTTTTTGTGTATTTGTTCCTGAAGAGTTTATTTATGCAGCCGGAGCAATTCCTTTAAGGCTGTGTGCAGGTATCTTTGATACTGTTGCTCCTGTTGAGGAATTCCTTCCAAGGGATGCCTGCCCTGTAATCAAATCTTCACTTGGACTTATCCATCTTAAACTGCTGCCACAATATGAATTTCTGGATCTGGTTGTGATACCAACAACATGTGACTGGAAGATGAAGTATGGAGAGATAATCAACAGTTACTTCCCTGTATGGGTTTTAAATCTCCCGCACCAGAAGGAGATACCGTCTGCTAAGAGATTCTGGAAGGATGAACTTAAAACATTCATATCAAAACTCCAATCCATCACAGGGAAAAGGATTAATCGGAGAAGTTTGAGAGATTCAATAAGACTTCTCAACAGAGCCCAGGCTGTTTTCAGAAAATTATATAAATTAAGGCAGAGGAAAAGAATACCTATATGGGGAAGTGATGCTATGCTTGTCATGAGTGTCTATTTCTTCTCAGATATTAATAAATGGATAGATGGAATGGAAAGACTTGTTTCTGAAATTGAAAAAAGAGATATTTCTGTCTGTCCGGATAATTCTCCAAGAATTATGCTATGTGGTTCTCCGATAATCTGGCCAAACTGGAAATTGCCATTTATAATTGAATCTTCAGGTGGTGTAATTGTGGCTGATGAGTTCTGTTCATCATCGCGGATAATATATGATACAGTCCAGATTGATGAATATACAGAAAGAGACCTTTTCAATGCTGTCTGTGAGAGATACCTTCTTCCATGCACATGTCCATGTTTTACCCCAAATGAAGACCGTAAGAGAAGAATTTTACAGATGGTTGATGACTTTTCTGTGGAAGGTGTGGTTTACCATGTATATAAAGGTTGCTTCATCTACGATATGGAACTTTATGGTATTGAGAAAGCATTGAAGGAAAAGGGTATACCGGTGATAAGGATTGAGACTGATTACAGCCCTGAAGATATAGAACAGATAAGGACAAGGATAGAGGCGTTTCTGGAAATGTTAATTGCAAGAAGGCCTTGACGGATAATTTGGAGATAAGGTATGAGAAAATAGGAGGGAAAATGAGTCTTGTCGCAGGTATTGATGCTGGTTCCACAACTACAAAAGTTGTATTGATGGATGAGAATGGAGTGGTTGCACATCTTGTTGTTCCCACAGGCTCAAACTGTAAAAATACTGCTGAAGAAGCATTGAAAAACTGTCTTGAAAAGACAAACTGTGAAAGAAAGGATATAAGATACATAGTTTCAACAGGATATGGTAGAAATCTGATTGATTTTGCCCAGGATACTGTGAGTGAGATATCAGCAAATGCAAAAGGGGCAAAATGGCTTAATACTTCTGGAGATAAAATAAGGACGATTGTTGATATTGGTGGTCAGGACAGTAAAGTGATTTCCTTAGATGATGATGGTAAAATTGTAAATTTTGCAATGAATGATAAGTGTGCTGCTGGAACAGGCAGATTTCTTGAAGTGATGGCAAATGTGCTGGAGGTAAATTTAGAGGATTTTGGCAAATTATCACTCCAGGCAAAGAAAATATTACCGATAAACAGCACCTGCACAGTATTTGCAGAATCAGAGGTTATATCTCTTCTTGCCCGTGGTAATCCTGTTCCAGATATCATTGCAGGTATCCATCAGGCAATAGCAAGAAGGGTTGTCAATCTGGCAAAAAGAGTTGGGATAAAAGAGGCTGTATTTTTTGATGGTGGGCCTGCATTGAATGTCGGTTTGATAAAAGCAATGGAAGATGAACTTGGAATGAAAATGGTGGTTCCTTCACATCCTCAGATTGTTACCGCTATTGGTGCTGCACTTACTGCAATGGAAAAGATAAAATAATTATTTTCCTTTCACAATTGCATATGTTATATCACTCCTTGTCCTTTCCACAATTCCTCTCACATAATCAATCTGTCTTCTCAATGACCTTGTGATATTCTCAGGATAGTTAAAGTTGAGAAGAAAGTTATATATAATATCCATAATCTCAAGATAATCTTCAATCCCATCAATTTTTCCCTTTCTTATATTATCAAGGATATATCTCCTCAATTCTCCAGTGCTTTCAGAAAGTCCATGGAGGAAACTTATCAGGTCAAAATTATATTTTTCTGGTCTTGGTATCTCCTTCTTCCTTATCAGATAAAGACTTATAATTGCCTCTATAACTTCCTTTTCACAGAGATGCAAAAAACCTGCATAATAAATTTCAGGGTATTTTTTCAATTTCTTTTTTAAAATATTCAACTCCTCAATAGCCTTATTTATATATCTTTCTGCAAATTTATACCTTCCTTTATGGAGTTCACTTATTGATTTTTTTGAAATTCTTGTGATTTCACGGGTTATTCTTAAGCTCTCTTCCCTTATTCTGTCCTCATTTTCAAAAAGTTTTTTTATCTTTTTTCCTATCTCATCCAGATTTTTTAATTTTTTTCCTTCCATAAAATTCAATCAATTCTTTTTCAATGGCAATTATTTTTGAAAAAGGTATTTTCTTTTCTTCTTTTACTTCCTTTTTCTTTTTCTTTTTCTTCTCTATCCTTTCCATAAATTCCGGAACAGATAAAAAGTTTGCTCTTAAAATCTTTGCACAGAGCTGTACCTGTTTATCATCAGAAACAACAATTACTTCTTTTTCCTTCCTTCTCTCAAGAATCTTTCTTATCATCTCATCTGCTGTTATTTGGTTTGAAAAGATTACTTTTATTTTGTAATTAAAATTGTTAAAATAGCCGGTTCCATCAAATACAACTGTGAAGTTTACAGAAGGATGTCTCTTTTTATATTTATGGAGAACCTGAATTAAATAATTTCTTGCTGTTTCAATTGAATGTCTCTCAAATTTTTTTATGTAAGAACTCTTTATTACATTGTAACCATCAATTATGTATTCCATCATAGTATCGGGAAGTATTTTTCTATTTCATAATTGCTTACCTTTCTTCTGTACATATCCCATTCTATCTTTTTATTCTCTATGAATTTGTTAAAAATATGTGGACCAAGAGCTTCCTTAACAAGAGAACTTTTCTCTGTCAGCATAATTGCCTCTATTAGACTTCCAGGTAAAGAATCAATTTTCTTTTTCTTTTCCTCCTCCATATGGTAAATATCCTCCTCAATAGGTTCAGGTATCTGGAGGTTTTCTTCAATTCCCTTGAATCCAGCAGCAAGGACAACCGTAAAAGCAAGGTATGGATTGCATGCAGGGTCAGGACTTCTCAACTCCACTCTACTTGACCTTTCTTTCCCTGGTTTATCAATTGGTACGCGGATTAAAGCAGAACGGTTTTTCCTTCCCCAGGATATATATACAGGTGCTTCATAACCGGGGACAAGTCTTTTATAAGAATTTACCCACTGGTTACATACAGATGTTATCTCCTTTATATATTTCATAAGTCCAGCAACAAATGATTTACCTATGTTTGAAAGATAATTCTCATCTTCAGGGTCAAAAAATGCATTTTTACCATTTTTAAATAGGGATAAATGGAGATGAAGACCACTTCCATTTACTCCATAAAGTGGTTTTGGCATGAAGGAAGCATATATATTATGTTTTGCAGCAACAACCTTGATCAGAACCTTTACAGTGATAAATATATCAGCCATCTCCAAGGCTTCTTTATATTTCAAATCTATTTCATGCTGGCTCGGAGAAACTTCATGGTGGGTTGCCTCAACCTCTATTCCCATTTCCTCACACCTTTTAATTGTCTCTGTTCTCAACATATCGCCTATATTTCTTGGTATGAAATCAAAATAGGTTCCTTTATCAAGAATTTCTGGATTTTGAGAGTTCTTAAAATAAAAATATTCTATTTCAGGCCCAATATTGAATGTGAATCCCTTTTCTCCTATTTTGTTCAGATATCTCCTCAAAATATATCTGCAATCACCTTCATATGGTTTTCCTTCAGGAAGATAGATGTTACAGAAAAATCTTGCTGTTTTTCTTTCATCAAATGGTAAAATTGCATATGTTGATGGGTCAGGTTTTACAACAAGGTCACTTTCATAAATTCTTGCAAATCCTTCAATTGAAGAACCATCAAAACCAACTCCTTCCACAAAAGCCTTTTCTGCCTGTTTTGCAGGGATTGTTAAAGTCTTTAATTGCCCAAGTATATCAACAAACCACAGTTCAATAAATTCAATCCCATCTTCCTTAATCTTTCTGAGAATATTCTCAACCATTTTCTCCCCCTAAATTTTTTATCACTTTTATACATTTTTCACATAAATCAGGATATTCTTTATCCGCACCAACACTTTTATGGTAAATCCAGCATCTCATGCATTTTTTATAATCTGTTTTTTCCACCTTCACTTCTATTCCCTTCTCCCCTTTATCAATTTCAACTTCACTTACAATTAAAAGGCTTGAGATGTTATCAAAAGATTTTAAAAAATCATACCATTCTTCATCTGCTTCAACCTTTACTTTAGCCTCCATATTGCTTCCTATGAGTTTTTCAATTCTCTTTTCTTCAAGTTTTTTCATTACAATTTTTCTAAATTTTAAAAATTTTTCCCATCTTTCAAGGATTCTCTCGTCAGGTTTTTTAATCTCTGGCCAATCTTCAAGGAATATACTTTCTTTCTTCTCCCAGGGAATAAACTGGTATGCTTCTTCAGCTGTAAATGAGAGGAGCGGAGATGTTATTTTAAGAAGAGAGGTTAAAATCTCATAAAGGACTGTCTGGGCAGATTTTCTTTCCAGCGAATCTTTTGGATATGTGTAAAGTCTGTCTTTGAGATAATCAAGGTAAAATGAAGAAAGGAAAATATTGCAGAAATTATGGATGGTTTCATAAACTTTGTAAAATAAGTAATCATCATAATACTCTGTAACTTTATTTATCACCTCATATAACTTTTCAAGAGCAAATATATCAACTTCAAATAACTTATCTTTTCCGACTTTCTGTGATGGAGAGAAATCAAATAAATTTCCGAGAAGAAATCTTATTGTATTCCTTATATTTCTGTAACTCTTGATAAGAAATTTCAGAATTTCGTGGGAAATCCTTATATCCTGCCTGTAATTTTCAGATGCAACCCATACCCTTAAAATTTCTGCTCCATAATTCTTTATAATTTCATCAGGTGTAATCACATTTCCCAAAGATTTTGACATCTTTTTACCTTCAGAATCCACAACAAATCCATGTGTTAAGACCTCCTTAAATGGTGCTTTTTTATACAGACCACAGGAGATTATAAGAGATACCTGGAACCACCCTCTATGCTGGTCGCTTCCTTCAAGATATAGATCAACAGGCCATTTCAAATATTTTTTAGCCACAGCGATATGCGAAACACCTGAATCAAACCATACATCAAGTATATCTTTTTCCTTTTCAAAATCTTTACCTCCACAATAAGGGCAGGAAAATCCTGATGGTAAAAGTTCTTTTACATCTTTTTCAAACCATATATCAGACCCATTTTCCCTTACAAGTTTTTCAACCTTTTCTATCGTCTCTTCTGTTATTATCGGTTTTTTACATCCCTTACAGTAGAATATTGGGAGAGGCACACCCCACAGTCTCTGTCTTGATAGACACCAGTCAGGTCTCACTTCAACCATTGACAGTATTCTGTTTTTACCTTCAGAAGGTATCCATTTTGTATTTTCTATCTCCTTTTTAAGGGTCTCCCTTAAATTTTCATGCTCAATTTTCAAAAACCATTGCTTTGTGCTTCTGAAAATAACAGGTTTTTTACATCTCCAGCAACATGGGTATGAATGCAAAATATCTTCCTGGTGGTAAAGTTTTCCTTCTTTTCTCAATTTTTCAATTATCAATTTATTTGCTTCAAAAACATTTAACCCTTTCCATTCACTTACTTCATCTGTAAATCTTCCTTTCTCATCAACTGGAGATATCACAGGTAAGTTATATTTTAATCCTGTATAGTAATCTTCCTCACCATGACCGGGAGCTATATGGACACATCCTGTACCCTCTTCAAGGACTACATATTCTGCCAGAACAACAATAGAATCTCTTTCAATAACAGGGTTAAGACAGACTACTCCTTCCAGTTCTTTTCCAGCAAAATTCTTCAAAACTTTACCCTTTATTTTTTTCTTACCAAGTATCTCCTCAACAAGTTTTGAAGCAACTATAAATTTACCCTCTTTGCTCTCAACAAGAGAATATTCAAAATCTGGATTTATTGCTATAGCGGTATTTCCAGGTAATGTCCATGGAGTAGTTGTCCATATAAGGAAGGAGATATCTTCAGGAAGACCGGATTTTACAGGGAATTTGACATAAATTGAAGGTGAAACAACATCTTTATATTCAATTTCTGCCTCAGCAAGTGCAGTCTCACATTCTATGCACCAGTAAATGGGTTTATAAGCCTGATAAATATATTTTTTAATTGCAAGTTTTCCAAAAGTTTTTACAATTTCTGCTTCATATTCTGGAGACATTGTAAGATATGGCCTTTCCCAATCAGCAAAAACACCGAGTCTTTTGAATTCCTCCTTCTGTATATTTGCAAATTTTCTTGCAAAATCAGATGCTTTCTTTCTGAAATCAAGAATATCAACTTTACTTTTCTCAACTTTCAATTGCTGGAAAATCTGGTGTTCAATCGGCATACCATGGCAATCCCATCCAGGAATAAATGGTGCAAAGAATCCTCTGAAAGATTTATATTTGATGACCATATCTTTAAGGATTTTGTTTAAAGCAGTTCCAAGATGGATATGCCCATTCGCATAGGGAGGTCCATCATGCAGGATAAAAAGCGGTCTCCCTTTATTTTTCTCAAGGATTTTATGGTAAATATCTCTTTCTTCCCATATTTTCAAAAATTCTGGCTCCCTTTTACTCAGATTTCCCCTCATGGGGAAATCTGTTTTTGGAAGAAGAATTGTGTTTGAATAGTCAGCCATTTTTTCCTCATTTAAATGATTTAGATTACCATCTCTCTTTTTATTTGTAAAGTCCTTCCATTAATTTTATACTTTATAAAATTTTCTGTAAATTTGGTTTGACATAAAAAACTTATTAAAATAAAATTTTCTGAAAGGTTATTTTAAAAGGAGGGGATATGAAGGTAAAGATTAATGAAAATCTCTGTACAGGTTGTGGATTGTGTGCAGATACATGTCCAGATATTTTTGAATTGAAAGGAGATGTTGCGAGTGTTAAAAAAGAGGAAGTTCCTGAAGAGAATAAAGATTGTGTGAAAGAAGCAGCAGAAAATTGTCCTGTTGAGGCAATAAAAATAGAAGAATAAATTTCTCAATGCTTAAGGTAAATATAATATTTGCCTTTCTCCTTCTTTTCCATTCACTGGGATGGGGATTTTTCTTTCTCACTCCTGAAGAGAAGGCAGAAAGGTATCTCAATTTAGCCCTTTCACAATACAGGGAAGCAATAAAGAAGAATCCAAAGGATATCAAACTTATAGAAAAGTATAAGAGAATTTTAAAAGCCGCTATTGGAGAGATCCCTTCAAAGGTTGAAATGGCAATCCTTTACAGACAACTCGGTTTTGAAATTGCTTCAAACCATATAATAATTGAATTATCAATTTCAGGGAGAGAAAAGGCAATCGGATATCTTAAAGAGAAGATTAAAAAGGAAAAAAGAGAAAGAGAAAAAATCCCACTTTATGAGATTGCTCTCCTTCTTTCCCCATCAGATGGATGGATGTGGTATGAATACGGACTTCTGAATCTTAAATTGAAAAATTACCAGAAGTGTATTGAATCTTTTGAAAACGCATATGAATTGGGAGTTAATGAGAAAAATCTTTATTACAATCTTGCTGAGATTTACAGAAAGAAAGGGAATTATAAGAAGGCAAAGTTTTATGCAGAAAAAGGGATTGAGAAAGGAGATGATATTTTATTCCACAAGATACTTCTCTCAATTTATAAAGATATGGGGAAAAAACAACTTGTAAAAGAAGAAAAGGAAAAGATAAGGAATCTCATTGCAAAAAGAACGAAAAAGGAATTGCCAAAAAAGATAAGCAAAAAAGAATATATCATTTCTCCATTTACATTCCTTGCAGTTTCAAAGGAAAAGCAGACTCTCTATGTATATAAGTTTGATGGCAGGAGTTTCAATATAATCGAATCACATCCATGCACTACTGGAAAGAATTCTGGAAATAAGAGAGAAGAAGGTGATGGAAGGACACCTGAAGGGACATACCTTTTAATTTCAAAAATTGAAGGAGAAAAATTACCAAAAAAATACGGTGTTGCAGCATTCCCTCTTAACTATCCAGATATTATTGATAAAAAGGCAAATAGAAGAGGGGATGGGATATGGCTACATGGAACTTATATAAAAAGACCACCATATCATAGTGAAGGATGTATCGTTTTAAATAACCAGGATCTGTTGAATATTACAAAGTATATAAAACCAAAGAGAACATTTATCCATATTTCAAAAAGACTGGAAAAGATATCTGTAAAAGATGTAAAGGAGATAAAAAAATTTGTTCTTGAATGGAAAAATGCATGGGAGAGTTTAAATCTTGATAAATACCTTTCATTTTACGATGAGGAATTTTACAGCAGAGGGATGGATAAGAAAGAATGGGCAGAATATAAAAGAAGGGTGAACAAAAATAAAAAATATATAAGGATTGAAATTTCAGATTTCCAGATTCTCCCATATGGTAAGACCGAATTTGGAGATATATGGGTGTGTTTCTTTAAACAGAAATATGAATCAAATAATTTCAGAGATACAATAAATAAAATTCTTTACCTTGTGAGGAGAAAGAATCTGTGGAAGATTATTGCAGAGCAGATTGTTATTTAGTATTGTCAGAATTCTCTTTGCCTGATATAATTTTAAAAGGGGCGGTTAGCTCAGCTGGTTAGAGCGCTACGTTGACATCGTAGAGGTCGCAGGTTCAAGTCCTGCACCGCCCACCAGCGAAAATGGATGGACTTTTCAATAAACCTTCCGGAAATAATTTTGAAAGACTCCCCCTGGCGGTGAGGATGAGACCGAGAAGTCTTGATGAATTTGTTGGACAATCACATATTCTTGGAGAGGGAAAGATTTTAAGAAGGATAATTGAATCTGATAATATACCTTCCCTTATATTTTATGGCCCACCAGGATGCGGAAAGACTGCTCTTGCTATGATTATTGCAAATAGGACAAAGAATTACTTTCACCATTTGAATGCAGTAACTTCCACAGTTTCAGATGTAAGGGAGATAATTTCCATTGCAAGAGAAAGAAAACTTCAAAACGGGAAAAGCACAATACTTTTCCTTGATGAAATAGCCCATTTCAATAAATTACAGCAGGATGCTTTAATGAAAGATACTGAAGAGGGGACCATAATCCTTATAGGTGCAACCACTCACAATCCTTCTTTTTATATAAATAATCCACTTTTATCAAGAGCAATGGTATTCCAGTTTGAACCACTTTCAGAGGAAGAGATTAAAAAGATACTTATAAAGGCATTGAAGGATAAAGAGAGGGGAATGGGAAAATATAATGTGAAGATGAGTGAGGAAGCACTTTCATATATTGCAAAAATGTCAAATGGAGATGCAAGGAAAGCATTGAATTCACTGGAGATAGGGATACTCACATCTTCACCTGATAAGGATGGATATATAAATTTTGATATTAAACTTGCACAAGAATCAATCCATAAATTTCTCCCATATGATAGGGAAGATTTCCATTATGATACAATTTCAGCATTTATAAAAAGTATGAGAGGTTCTGACCCTGATGCTGCACTTTATTACCTTGCAAAGATGATTGTTTCTGGTGAAGACCCGAGATTCATTGCAAGAAGGATTGTAATATGTGCTGCTGAAGATGTTGGAAATGCTGACCCTATGGCTCTTGTTGTTGCTGTTTCTGCTTTCCATGCTGTTGAATTTGTTGGAATGCCTGAAGCGAAAATTCCACTTGCACAGGCAACAATTTATGTTGCAACAGCTCCAAAAAGCAACTCTGCATATAAAGGGATAGAGAATGCAATAGAGGAAGTGAAAAAGGAAGGAGCAAAACCAATCCCGAAGCATCTCCAGCAGGCAGGATATAAACTTGCTGAAAAATTTGGAAAGGGAGCTGGATACCTCTACCCTCATGATTTTCCAGGCCATTATGTGCCACAGAAATATATGGAAGAGGAGAAAAGATGTTATTTCCCATCAGACCAGGGATATGAGAAGAAGATAAAGGAATTTTTGGAAAACATTGAAAAATTAAAAAAAGAATATGAAAAAAAGGATAAGAAGGGAAATTCTCGGATTGAGGAAGAACCTTGATGAAAAAGAGTGGAATGAAAAGAGTTTAATAATTCAGAAGAAATTCCTTTCACTTCCATCTTATAAAAAAGCAGAATCCATACTTACATATGTCCATTTTGACAGGGAAGTAAGGACAGATTTGATAATAAAGGATGCTTTATCAAACGGGAAGGTTTTGTGTATTCCCAAAAATAACTGGAAAGAGGAAAATTTTATCCCATCACAGATTTTTTCTTTTGATGAAATTTCCTTAAACTGTAAAATTCCTGAACCCAAAGTTATAAGACCATTTCCTCCATCAGAAATTGAAATTGTTGTGGTTCCAGGTGTTGCATTTGATATTTTTGGAAATAGAATAGGGATGGGAAAGGGATTTTTTGATAAATTTTTGAAGGATTTGCCACCATCAACATTAAAAATAGCGCTTGCATTTGAATTCCAGGTAAGAGAAGAGAAATTGGAAATGGATTTGTGGGATGTGAAGGTGGATATGATAATTACTGAGAAGAGGGAAATAGAAGTTGGGAATTTTTAGAAACTTTTCCTTTCCTTTTTTCATCTTAAAAGATAGAATAATAAAAAATGGCTGAGAAAAGAGATTATTACGAAATTCTTGGTGTTTCAAGGAATGCTTCAATAGATGAGATAAAAAAAGCATACAGGGAACTTGCTTTAAAATACCATCCTGATAGAAATCCGGGAAATAAAGAAGCAGAGGAGAAATTTAAGGAAATCACTGAAGCATATGAAGTTTTAAGTGACCCTGAAAAGAGAGCAATATATGATAAATATGGACATGCAGGTTTTGGGCCTCAGGGATTTGACTGGACACAGGATTTCTCAAGAGTAAGGACTGATTTTGAAGATATTTTTGGTGATTTATTCAGCGATTTCTTTTCAGATATATTTGGTGAAAGTTTTACAAGAACAAAGAGGAGAGAGGTTATAAGGGGTTCTGATCTTGAATACAGAATATTTATAAGTTTAAAAGAAGCTGCAAATGGATGCGAGAAATATGTGAATGTATCAAGGTATGATAAATGCAATGTATGTAATGGAACAGGAAGCAGAAGTGGAAGAGGAAAAGTGACATGTCCTCACTGTCATGGTACTGGCCAGGTAACATATACTCAGGGTTTCTTCACAATCTCACAGACATGCAGAAGATGTAAGGGAGAAGGGAAGATTCTTTCTGATCCATGTCCGAATTGCAGAGGTACAGGAAGGGTGAGAAATACCCATAAGATTCTTGTTAAAATTCCAGCAGGAATAGAGGATGGAACAAGTTTGAGATTGAAAGGTGAAGGAGATATAGGGCCGAATGGTGGCCCAAGAGGTGACCTTTATATAACAGTATTTATTGAAAAGGATAAATTTTTTGAAAGGAAAGATAGCGATATTATATGTGAGGTTCCAATCACTGTTCTACAGGCAATTCTTGGAGATGAAATAGAGGTTCCCACCCTGACAGGAAAGGTGAAGATGAAAATCCCACCAGGAACTCAGGATGGTTCACTTTTCAGATTGAAAAATCTTGGCCTTCCAAAACCATATGGATATGGTAGGGGAGACCAGATTGTAAAAATAAAAGTGGTAATACCCACCAAATTATCAAGGTCTCAAAGGAAATTATATGAGGAATTAAAAGAGATGGAAAACCTCAACAATTATCCCAACCTCAAGGAATATTACGAAAGGATAAAGGAAATTTAATTTCCTCTCAAATCAGAGATTTATAAAGACAAGTAGGAGATGCCTGGAAAAAGATTTTTTTATTTTTTCTCCTTAGAAAGGAGGTGATCCAGCCGCACCTTCCGGTACGGCTGCCTTGTTACGACTTCGCCCTCCTTGCCGAGCGTACCTTCGGTCCGCTTTAAAGCGGACCTTCAGGTACCCTCGACTAAGCTGGCGTGACGGGCGGTGTGTACAAGGCCCGAGAACGTATTCACCGCGGTCTGGCTGACCCGCGATTACTACCGATTCCGCCTTCACGCAGGCGGGTTGCAGCCTGCGATCCGAACTGGGGCCGGCTTTTTGGGATTTGCTCCGCCTCGCGGCTTCGCATCCCTTTGTACCGGCCATTGTAGCACGTGTGTAGCCCTGGGCATAAGGGGCGTGATGACTTGACGTCATCCCCACCTTCCTCCGTGTTATCCACGGCAGTCCCCGCAGAGTGCTGCCCTTGAAAGGGCGAGTAACTGCGGGCAGGGGTTGCGCTCGTTCCGGGACTTAACCCAACACCTCACGGCACGAGCTGACGACAGCCATGCACCACCTGTGCCGGCTTCCCATCCAAAAGGATGGGATCGTCCCCCTTTCGGGGTCCTACTACCGGCATGTCAAGCCCAGGTAAGGTTCTTCGCGTATCATCGAATTAAACCACATGCTCCACCGGTTGTGCGGGCCCCCGTCAATTCCTTTGGGTTTTAGCCTTGCGGCCGTAGTCCCCAGGTGGGGTGCTTAACGCGTTAGCTTCGGCACCGACCCGAAAAATCGGGCCGACACCTAGCACCCATCGTTTACTGCGTGGACTACCGGGGTATCTAATCCCGATCGCTCCCCACGCCTTCGTCCCTGAGCGTCGGTACCGGAGTAGAAAACCGCCTTCGCCACTGGCGTTCCTGCCGATATCCACACATTTCACCGCTACACCGGCAGTTCCGTTTTCCTCCTCCGGACCCAGAGCCAAGCAGTATCGGACCCAATTCTCTGGTTGAGCCAGAGGATTTCAGGTCCGACACACTTGGCCGCCTGCGGACCCTTTACACCCAGTAAATCCGGGTAACCCTTGCCCCTCCCGTATTACCGCGGCTGCTGGCACGGGATTAGCCGGGGCTTCCTCTGGGAGTACCGTCATCCGCCAAATGGAGGATTCTTCCTCCCTGACAGGGGTTTACAGCCCGAAGGCCTTCATCCCCCACGCGGTGTCGCTGGGTCACCCTTTCGGGCATTGCCCAAGATTCCCCACTGCTGCCTCCCGTAGGAGTCGGGGCCGTATCTCAATCCCCGTGTGGCTGGCCGTCCTCTCAGACCAGCTACCCGTCTTCGGCTTGGTGGGCCATTACCCCACCAACTACCTGATAGGACCCAGGCCCATCCCCCGACGCCTGCAAAAGCAGGCTTTCCTTTTCCGATGATTCCATCGGAAAAGGGTATCGGGTATTAGCCCGCCTTTCGGCGGGTTATCCCCGTTCGGGGGGTAGGTTACCCAGGTGTTACTCACCCGTCCGCCGCTTTCCCCCAGGAAATTCTGCTAAAAAGCAGAATTTCCTGAGTTCGTCGCACGACTTGCATGTGTTAGGCACACCGCCAGGGTTCACCCTGAGCCAGGATCAAACCCTCAGATTATTTTTTATTTTCCAGGCATCTCCTACTTGTCAATGAGCATTTTTATATTTCAAAAATATTATATGTTTTTAAATATCCACTGTCAAGACTTACTTCTTAGCCGGTGGTGTCTTTTCTGGTGGTGTAGGAGCTCCACCTGATGGCGGTGGTGGTGGAGCTGTTTCTGGTGGCGGTGGCACAGGTGCTGGTTTTGGTTTCTTAGGCAGAGCCTGCTTGATGATGAAGAATAACGCCACCAGAATGATAATTATTAAAATTGCTACTGCTGCCGGATTACTTTTCTGTTGTTCAGCCATCCTTCACCTCCTTTCTTTTTAAACAATTTTATTAATTCATAAAATGAAAAATTTGTCAAGTTTTAAAATTTATTGTAATGGATTATGTCCTTTAAATTTCTCTTCGGCACATGCATAACACCATTTTCGTCCTTCCAGTATTTTACAGAACCTTTAAATTCCTCAATTACTGAAATTTCATCAGGATAACCGAGAGCAACAACAGAATCAATATGATAATCTGGTGGAATTCCAAGAATTTGGGAGAGTTTTTCTCTCTTTATGGATGCAATCCAGCAACTTCCAATCCCTTCTTTTGTAGCACAGAGGAGAATATTTTCTATTGCAGCGGCTATATCATGTGCTGGTGTTAATGGTGATGTTTTTTTATTCTGCAAAACTACAATATAAGCTGTTGGTCTTTTACCTTCAGGTGGTGTCCCGTAAGGAGCTATATATGCTGCCCATGAAAGTGTTTCAAATACTTTATCAAGTAATTCTTCATCATTTACAATTATAAATTCCCAAGGCTGAACATTCCCTCCACTTGGTGCAAGGCGTGCTGCATCAATAAATTTTTCAAGTATTTCCAATGGTATCTTTTCCTGTTTAAACCTTCTTATGCTTCTTCTTTTCCTAATTATCTCATAGATATCCATATTTCCTCCCTTTTAAAAATCGGGGCGCCCGGATTTGAACCGGGGACCCCCAGAACCCCATTCTGGTGCCCTAAACCAGGCTGGGCCACGCCCCGATTTTTCAAATCTTATTTTCCCTGTATGCCTTGATATAATTTATACAGAATTCGTCCTTCCCTGTTAATACCTCACTTGCGTATAAAGCCTCTCTTATTCCCGGATCAACAGGGTCTAAAATGGCAGAATCAAGACCTGCTGAAATTAAAATAGCAAGGAAATATCTGTTCAATACTCTTCTTTTTGGAAGTCCAAAAGATATATTTGAAAGACCGCATGTTGTTTTAACATCAGGGAAAATCTCTTTTATCTTTTTCAATGTCTGGATGAAAATTATTCCATTTTTAGAATTTACACTT
>Ga0164318_10001710_pt1 | contig 19815 bp, 18 predicted proteins | sample GuaBasSedimGuay9_FD_113734 | JGI IMG/M metagenome (GOLD analysis project Ga0164318, IMG submission 113734) | Subseafloor sediment microbial communities from Guaymas Basin, Gulf of California, Mexico - Guay9, Core 4571-4, 0-3 cm | ecosystem: Environmental > Aquatic > Marine > Hydrothermal vents... | reverse complement strand
ACGGGAAATACCCGGCAGTCTCCAGCAAATGCGACTTTCCCTTCCTCCTTTCCACCTGGAAAGTGGATCGGGTTAAGCAAACCCCGGACAAAGTGTTGGAAAAACCAAAGAAAAAAACCACAACAAAGCTGAAAAACAAGAAATAAGGCCGATCACCTGAATCTGAATGGGGAGCCGCTGGCTCCCCTCTTTTTTGTCAAAAAAATAGTGTTTTGTATTTTTATTTGGAAGAAAAGCACTTCTGTATTGACATGGTACACGCCGGGAGTACAATCTACCCATACAAAAAACCATTTATCAGAGTCAGGAATTTTGTATTTTTTAACAACCAGAAGCGGGAGAGATACAATGGGAATTTTCCAAAACCTGTTCGGGAAAAAGAAGGTAGAAAAGCAACCTGTAATGTCCGCAAAGAATCCGGATTTGATAGAGCTCTATGATGAGTTCGGAAGGGCTTTTTACGTTCCCCGAAGTATCTGGAAAGAAAAGGTCCTTGGAGACAATCTGGAGAAGGCGAAAAACAACCCGGATGAACTGTACGACATGCTTCTCACCGCTTTGCAGGATGGTTTTGCAGGGGAGGTGGTTCCATACGCGAAACAGTTGCACGAAATTGATCCTTTCCCCGACCGGGGCACCACAATGCTTGGGATTGTGTACATGAAGGTGGGGCGCCTGGATGACGCGGAACGCGTGTTTAAGGATTACATTTCCCGGCACGGTGAAGATGGTGTTATATTGACAAATCTCGCAAAAGTTTACAGTGAACGGGGAAAAGAATCTCTGGCAGAGGCCACCCTGTGGCACGCATTAGAACTGGACCCCAACCAGGATAACGGACTCATGTGGTATGCTGCCATATACTATGAACGAGGCGGGGATGCTGCTCAAGAGGAGTGTTACCGGAAAATTGCTAAACTTCCAGGTAGCTGGCGGGCGCTACTCTGGCAGGCGCAGTCTTTTCTTTTGAAGCGGGACTATGCAGCTGCCAAAAAACTTTATCTTGAAGCCATCCGACGGGCGGGCCAACCAATACCGTCTGACCTGCTGATGCAGATGAGTGGAGACCTTGGGCAAAACGGTTACCTTGATGAAATCATTCACCTCGTTGCACCTCATTATAATTCAAAAGTTCATGGGCTTCAGGTGGGAAACAATCTGATAAAAGCGTATCTGGACCTTGGGCAATCCGGACAGGCTCATTCCATATTGGAGGAGCTTTACACATACAACCGTCCGGACTGGCGAGCGACACTTGATTACTGGGACAGCGAGCTGGCAAAAGCACATGTATCAGAAAAGGCCGGTGATCCAGTTTTCGCTCCGAAGTCCATGGAAATTCTTACAATTGAAGGCCCACTCTGGGGCCGTGACAATTCCCCTTTTGCTGAGTTTCTCCCTGAAAAAACCGGAAAAGCAAAGCGGGTGGCCATTATTGGCAGTACGGCATTGATCCCGGAACCACCGGCAAATCCAGAGTTTCAACTCAGTGATGCTCCCGGAAGATTAAGCCGTTCCGTACCCTTGATCCTTTCTGAGCAAATTCATTTAACCACGGAAGCCAGTGGGACGGCACTGATTGCTTTTGCGGGTGAGCAAGCATTTGCCCTCTTTGGGACTTCATTTAAAGACAATGATATAGCCCAGCTGATGGGGCGGCTGGAAGTGATTCCGGATGTGGCCATCGGCGTTACCGTGGATACGAGGAATTTGAAATGGGAGATAACCCTTCGCCTTATAAAGGTAGCTGACAGCACATGCCTTGGCACATCGAGAGTGAAAGTGAACCCCGATAATCCCGGACCCGCTGTCTGGGACCTACTGGAAAACACCCGTCGCTTACTGGAAGAAAAAGCCGGGATTCAAAGAATAACGCCGCCATCCTGGTATAAGCTTCCCGTTGGCAAACTGGCATCGGAATACCTTCTCCGGTTGGAACAACAATTGGCTGTCATTGGCCAAAAAGGCCAGGGACTGTCCGGTGAACATGAAATTCTGGACGGAATTTTGCAACTGTACCTCAGCCAGTCGAACAACGAAACAATAAAAATGATACTTGTACAGACTTTTCGTCAAATGAAAAAGATTCGACCTAAAATCATTTCCGAATACCAAAGAAAATTAGAGCGGCTTTTGACAATGAATACAAAATCGGGTGCCATCGAAAAGCAGTTTGTTAAAAGCATTCAAGAACTCCTTGACTGATGTTGGATCGGCGACATGAAAATAAAGGGATTGAGTCGGCATCTCAGCTCGATTGTTGAGCTTGAATTAAAACTTGGGAATATTGTTTTAAGGATTGATGAACCTCGTGGAACTCGCTGCCCGATGGCGGTAGTCTTCAGTCAACCCTTGCATTTCTATGAAATAAAAAATCAGCTCATTTTAGACAAGGCGGTTGAAAGGTGGGAGAACAGAGATGCGCATTATGACATTGAAGCCGGAGTCGTATGTAGAGAAACAGGGCATACCGTAGCAGGTCCCTTTAGATGGTAATCGTGGAGAAATAGGGACTGCCACATAATAACCCTTACCATGCACAGCCACCAGAACCAGAGGTTACGCGGAAGTGCATGCCCCGAGAATGGCGGCGCGTCCCAGGATCAATACTGACAGGGCGGTCATTTCGACCAAGCGTATCCCCCAGGGCGCGCTGAACCTTGTGCCGTTTCCGGTCGCATCCTTCTGCCTTACATTGGCTTCATGTCCCATCGTTGCGTCTCTCCAATTCAGCTGAATGCAAGCCTGGAATCATTGTCTGGCCTCCCTAAAAAACCAGAGTTACTGTGCCAGTTTGTAGGCCATAACAGGAGTACCGTCATCGGTTTGGATCTGAACAAGCTGCCATTTCAGTTTCGGCGCTGCAACTTCTGTGGCCGGTATGCGGATGATTTTTGTATGAGTGGCAATCTGTTTTCTGTCGATGACAGGAATGTCCAATGATTTGGTGACCGCAGAGAGTGTCACAGCTGTTTTATTTCTCCAGAGAACGGCGGCGTGGAATGCGCCATCCAGATGCCTGTTTTCAGGGAGACAAATCACAAGGGACCATGGTTCTTTTCCAGGTTGTTCCGGAATGTAGATACTCGCGTCAGAGTCTTTTCGCAAAGCATCAATATTTTTCTTGTCTGCAACAACAAAAAGATGCGTACCCAGATCAAATTTGTTACCGTTTTTCAGGATTTCGATGCTCTTTTCAATCAAATCCATGTTGCCAAATATGCGGAACATGTCATTAATTTCTTTTTGTTGTGAATCGGACAGGAATCCCCAGTAAATGCCGTAGTCTTGATCGGCTTCATCCAGTCTGCGCAGGATCAGGAGGGTCTTCAGTTTCATTGCCATGATACCGGGTGACACCTTCATAATGGAACCCATAGCAGAGCTCTGATTCATCCCTGTTTTGATGTACTGGTCAAATTGCGTCAGGGCATTTTCGAAGTCTCCGATCTCGAAATATGTTAGGCCCAGCAGTCCCCGGCATTCTTTGTCGTCAGGATGCTTTTCCAACTGTTTGTTCAGCAATGTGAGGAGTTCCTGTGCATGTCCGGGACCTTTTTTATAGAGTTTCATCGCTTTCTTGTACGCGCGACTGGAGGCAACGACGGAACAGGTTACGGTAAGCAATATAAGTATGAGGAATGTTCTGAATTTCATAGTTCTCTTCCTTTATCCATTTTTTACAGATAGTTCAGCTTACCATATATCCCCCGGACAACGTCGGAGGAAATCGAACTATTGGCCGATAAGTAGGCTGAAGCAAATGCAGAACAATTTCAAGAACACAGTGGATGGTTGAAAAACTTCCATCCCTTCTTCTCCTTTCCGATGCCAGATGCTAAAATGATTCCCAGATCAATAATATTGATTGGAGAGTGGAGTGAACAGCTCATAATGAGTGTAGAAGCATGTAGGGACCTGAAAATCATATGAAACCTCTGGTGAAATTGAGGAAACGCACATCCAGATTCTTTCTAATACCAGTTGTCGTAGCAGCGTTTGGAATATTTGCGGCAACGGGATTAGCATGGTTGGTATGGCACTATCCTTATTCACATCCTCCTATTCGAAAACTCGTTCATATTGGAGAATACACTTACTTTGTTTATACACATCACGCATTCAAATTGGAAGCATCCTCGACAAATGCTGAGATTCTTGAATTACCGGGCAGAGACCTCAGAATTCTCGACTGTGAGTACTGGAATCAGAATTTTTACTTGCTTACTAAAGATGCACTTCTGAAGAAATCAACAATGGAAAGGGATCAGGGCTGGAAGATAGTGCGACGCTTGTTCTCTATTGTAGAACCGGAACCGGCGATTCTTGTCCCAACAACAGCAGGGCTTGTTGTCATACGTAGATCATCGTTTGAACGTATTTCACGGGACGACAAATGGTCTGAGATTAAGCGGAAGCCAGTGAACGAGAAGGAATGGGACAAGTTCTGGGGCTTAATTTGGGGAGGGATCAAATATTCGTCCAAATTACGCATTGCCGTTGGCAGTTGGGAGAATTGCGTCCTTTTCCCAGTTTCGATGGGTGAGTTTGGCAACTGGATCCATGTACTGGATGTGCAGACTTCCCAATTAGGTGGTTCTCCACCGGGAAATGGAAGATTGGCTATGGATCTCTGGAATTCAGAAAAAGCAACGTGGATGATTGAGGACAACTGGTACATATTTAAAGGATGTTTGGGTTCTACTGTAACAAGAATTCAACCTGATGATCTGAAGACATTGGAGAAGACAGATTATTTGAGAGACCACCTATTTCTGGATGGAAAAACCAGTCTCCCGTATAAAAGGTACCAAAGCTTTCTGCAAATCACGACTGATGAAAAGGCGAAAATCCTTCTCTTAGCAGATGTAGATGGAAAGATAGGGATTTACCATATTGATGGAAAAAATAAAGCTACTCCTCTCATAGATGTTCCCGCATTGAAATCTCCTGCCATTGTGTCTGATTTTATCGTCGAGAGTGATGGCAGTTTTCTGGTTGCGACGGAGAACTGGGGCCTCTACCGTCTTCGCAAAACAAAGTCTGGTTTTGCGGGGGAACAAATTAGCATTCCCGAAACTTGATTCGTCATATCCGTGATGACAATTCGGACAATTTGACAGGCAAAATACTGTTTTTATACTGCGGTTTTTCTTCTTCGCCTTACTGCAAGAGGCTTGTTTAATTACCATTGGGGAAAACGCAGGGACAGTCCAAGTAATCCCGGGGTCACATTGCTGGATTATGAGAAATTACCGGACTGTTGAATGCAAATCATTGTCAGTATGAGGCCAAAACAGAGCATAAAGATAACGGATTTTCTGCGATATGTTATCTTGTGCAGAGAGGAATCTCCTTTCATTTCCTTCCGCTCCTCCCCCTCAGCGGTCTCTGCGTACTCTGCGGTGAGTCCGATTCCTTTCTCTGCTTCTTCTTTCTGCCGTCCACGTCGCTAAAAAAAATTACCAGCCATTTCCATCTCCCGGGCCATCACTTGTCTGAGCCTAGAGGTACAAAAAAAATGCAAAACGTGTTCCGGGAATTATCCAAGATTACCGAAAATAGAACAGAGGTCAATTACTCCCATTGTGTTTTCGATTTGCTTCGTCTATTAGCCTATACTCAGTTATTACTCTGTCTCCCGCTTTAAAAAGTCCAAGCAATTCGGAACTTGAATCTTCTATCCGAGAAAATTCATCTTCAACATAGTATCTTCCTGATCGGGTTAAAAAGTAGAAGTCTATCTTTTCCCCTTCTGCCGGCTCAATCTTCTCTGTCCTTATTGCTTTCGCAAGATATTGTTTCCCAATTGATATAAAATTTATTGCAGCATTATGCACTGTTTCGCGTGAATGCCCTCCAATGTATGCCTGCCCAGTGCTCAAATAGAGACTTGCATCTCCCGTCTTGAACGAGACTACGGTTAGAATGAAGTCCCCCATGTTCCAGTCCATTATGATTCCGTACAGTTCATTATCATTTTGCAGTTTTAGTTTTAATTGCTCAGCAGTCACATTTATTGCCTGAGTTCGAAGACCAGGATAAGGATTTTTATTCAAGGTTGTTTCTCGTATTTTAGGCCCGTTGTGTTTATTGCCTGTTTGCTTGTGATTTCCGTTGCAGGCATAAGCTCCAATAAGAATCGCCAAAATCAGTAACACCGCTATTTTGCATGTCGCCATTTTTCATTATCCCCCCATTGATAGTCTGGCTATTGTCTGTTCAAATGTCCTTCAATATTATACATGGGTAATTCTCGAGACACACTAGTTAATTTACAGAGAAGAACCATCCGGTGCTGTCTTCCGATCGTCGATCGGGGAGGAAATTGAGTTCGGCGGGGGAGCGGGAAATCTGATCAAAATCAATGTTGCAGTAGAGGATTTCGTCGATGCCGGTTTCGGCTTTTGCAATGACCCGACCTTTCGGATCGCAGACAAAGGACTCACCGGAAAACGTAATGGCGGGTTCTTTTCCTACCCGGTTGCAGAGTGCGGTGAAATAGCCGTTCTGGAATGCCGCCACCCGCATTTCCGCTTCATATAGCCCTTCGGGCCACTCTCCCACGGCCCCGGCCTGGGGTACCACCACCAGTTCAGCTCCGTTTTGCTTCAGCGCGCGCATGTATTCCGGATAGTGACGATCGTAACAGATCGCGATGCCGATGCGGCCCACTGCCGTGTCGAACACAGGCGCACCAAGGTCACCTTTTACGTAATAATGCTGTTCATGAAACCCTTCATATTCGCAGATATGGGCCATCCGGGTCTTGCCGAGAAGAGAACCGTCTGCGTCAATTATCGGGGAGCAGTCGTAGGCCTTGTCATCATCCAGCTCAAAGAGGTTCAGTACCACAACAACGCCCAGTTCCCTTGCCTTTGACATGAATATTTCCGTCACTGGCCCCGGTATCGGTTCCGCCAATTCCCTGATATCGCCATCCGGCAATGTCTGGGGATAAAAGGGCTCAAACGCCAGTTCCCCGTAACAGACCAGTTTTGCACCTCTGAAAGCGGCTTCCACGAGAGCGGCCAGGCCCCGTTCCAGATTGTCTTTCTTATTCTCTGTCGCGTGTTGCTGCACCAATGCGATTTTCATATTGACTCCCGGTAAGCTTATTTTGTTCTCCCAACTTTAGCACATGATGACATGAATCAGTTCGGACAGAATGAACAGGCCCTGGCACATATGCCGGGGCCTTCGTTTTCCTGGGTCTGCTTTTTTTTCTGCTTACTTTTTCGGGTTGCAGGCAATGACCTCCGGGGATGCGCCCTTCTTGAATTTCTTGAAGTTTTCAATATAGAGAGCTGCAAGCTGCCGATATTTCTGCCAATAGGCTTTGGGATCATGCCATGCGGCTTCCGGGGTTAACACTTTGTCCGGTACATTCGGGCAGGTCTTTGGCACTTCAAATCCGAACATTTCATCTTTCCTGTACTCCACACTGTCCAGTTTGCCATCCAGAGCCGCGTCCAGCAGTGCGCGGGTGTAGCGGATACTGATTCGTTTCCCGATTCCAAAGGGGCCACCGGTCCAGCCGGTGTTCACGAGCCAGCAACGGACATCATAACGGAGGATTTTCTGTTTTAAGAGCTCTGCGTAGTAGTGGGGGGAATGAACCATAAAAGGGGCACCGAAACAGGCGCTGAAGGTGATTTCAGGTTCCAGGCCGAGGTCAAGTTCAGTGCCGCTGACCTTCGCGGTATAGCCGGAAATGAAATGGTACAGCGCCTGGTCCGGGGAAAGGCGGGCAATGGGTGGCATAACTCCGGAGGCATCACAGGTAAGCAGGATGATGTTTCTGGGATGCCCAGCCCGTTTTTCCGGGACGGAGTTGTCGATGTAGGTCAGGGGGTAAGAGGCCCGGGTATTCTCTGTCAATGTTTCATCATCAAGATCCAGCCGCCTCGAAATCGGATCAAACACAACGTTTTCCAGTATGGTTCCAAAGCGGCGGGTGCAGGCATAGATTTCCGGTTCCGCCGAAGCGGAAAGGTTGATGACTTTGGCGTAGCAGCCGTTTTCAAAGTTGAAAACCCCGTCGTCACACCAGCCGTGTTCATCATCCCCGATGAGTTGCCTGCGCGGGTCGGCGGACAGTGTGGTTTTGCCGGTTCCCGACAGGCCGAAGAACAGGGCAACATCCCCTTTTTTACCCACGTTGGCGGAGCAGTGCATGGTCATGACGTTTTGCAATGGCAGGAGGTAATTCATTACACTGAAGACGGCTTTCTTGATTTCACCACCGTAACCGGTACCGCCGAGGAGGGCAATGCGGTGTTTGAAGCTCAACAGGATAAAGGTGCCACTTTGGGTTCCGTCCATTTCAGGGATTGCCCGGAAGGAGGGGGCGCAGATGACGGTAAATCCAGGGACAAAATGACGATATTCATCCATGGTTTTCGGTGGAATGAGCATGTTCCTCACAAAGAGTGAATGCCAGGCCAGTTCAGTTACCACCCGCACCGGCAGCCTAAAATCCGGATGGGCACCGCCATAGCAGTCCTGGACAAAGACATCTCGTTGCTGGAAGAACGCCTGGAGCCGGTTCAGTACGTCGTTGAATTTGTCTTCACTGAAGGGACGGTTGTATTCCCCCCACCAGATGTGATTTTCACTGTCGGTTTCCCGGACAATGAATTTGTCGTTGGCAGCCCGTGCGGTGTGCTTGCCTGTGTTGACAATCAATGGCCCCATGTGGGCAATGCTCCCCTCACGACGAAAAAGCGCTTCTTCGTACAGAGCCGCAGACGGCAGATTCCAGTATGCCTTGCGAATATTCTTCAGCCCGAGGCTTTCCAGATTAAATTCACTGGCCCGCTCGGTACAGATTTTCTGTGCTGGAGTTTTGATATTTAAAAAATCCATCATAACCAGTCCCTCACCAGTTTATGGTCATTGATAAAGATCTCGTTGGGTGATGTGGTGTCCAGTGCCCATTTTATCCGGGCGATACCCTCCGTGATATCCTTTACACTCTTGCAGAATGACAGCCGGAGAAACCCTTCCATTCCAAAGGCACTGCCCGGAACTGTCACAACCATGACCTTCTTCAGCAGGAAGTGGGCAAGCTCCTCGGATTTATTGCTATAGGCACGAAAATCAGCCAGGCAATAGAGTGCACCATCGGGTTTTGTGATGCGTATGCCGTTGAATCCTTCCAGTTCCTGCACCATGAGATCCCGAAGGTTCTGGAGGGTGAGGCGGAGATTTTCTACCATACTTTGAATCCCATTCAGCGCCCCGGCAGCTGCGGCCTGTGATACTGCCGGTGGGCAGGATGAACCGTGTCCCTGCACCTTAATCATGGTCTTGACCAGTTTTCTCGGTGCAACAACCCAGCCAATGCGAAACCCTGTCATGGCGTATAGCTTTGAAATACCGTTTAAAATGATAATTTTAGAATCATCAATATTCCGGTCGGTGAAACGCGTAGCCGGAACACACATTTTTCCGCCATATACCAATTTATGGTAAATGTCGTCCATGATGAGCCAGATGCCTTTTCCCTCGCAAAAGCGGACAATTTCCCGAATAAAATCTTCCGAATAAATCGCACCGGACGGGTTATTGGGGTTGTTGATAATAATGGCTTTTGTGTATGAGGTTACAGCGTCGGCTATTTCTGAAAAACGCGGCTGGAAGCGGCCATCTTCCGGATGAACAATCACCGGGACGCCGTAAGCGATTTTCACCATTTCCGGATAGCTGACCCAGTATGGAGCCGGAATAATGACTTCATCCTGAGGGTTGAGAATACTGGCCAGAATCACGCTGAGGGACTGCTTGGCCCCTCCGGACGCGATTACCTGATCCGGTGCCACCTGACGGTCATAGTTGTCATCCATATATCGAATGATGGCCTGTTTCAACTCAGGTGTCCCATCGGTGGGGGTGTAGTGAATATTGGCGTCTGACAGCTTTGCCATGGCGCTGCGAATCGCGTCCACCGGGGTCGGGCTCTTGGGTTCGCCAATACCTAAGTGAATGACCGGTTCTCCCCGCTCCCGCATCTTCCGTGCCTCTTCATTGAGCCGCATTGTGGGCGATTCAACCAGAGACCTTGCCATCAGGCCGATACTCATAAGGTACTCCTCCATTTGATCCATTTGATCGGATAACATAATTAAAAAAGATCTGTTTGAGTCGACAGCTCAGCTGATAATGTTACGTTTATAACGCAAAAGCATACCCCTGTCAATTCTATCCAAACATATTTGAAATTTAGAGACAAAAGCGGCAGAGAGAAGAAGCGGAGAAAGACAGCGGATTCACCAGGACAAGGCTGAGTGGAAGGCAAAGTCGAGCAAAGAAAGGGAAGTGAAGGGTGACAAAAAGGCAGAGAAGAGCCAATTCCCTTCTTTCGCTCACTCGCACTTTCACTTTCTGCCTTCCTGCCGGTCGGCGTTTGAGTCGTTGATTTTGAAGGGGAAAAGGTTTCTCTTGACAATTATGCCATTGAACCGTTAAATAATGGTATGGAATACACGTTGTTACTGGTCAGCCTATTCATCAATATTGTGTTGCTTGTAATGCTGATATGGACCCGGCACAAGCAGGAGACTTATCGCCGTACTGCCATACGCCACAAGGAATATCTGGAAATGTTTATCCACGATATGAAAAATCCCCTGTCTGTTTCCAAGAGTTCACTGGAACTGCTCCAAGACCCGGAAATGGCAGATATGCTCGGCGTGTTTGAACAAAAAAAATACATTGCCAATGCCCTGGACTCTATTAACCGGGTGTTTGCGATGGTGTTAAATGCCCTGGATGTGTCCAAATACGGTGGCGGTGGGCTGACGCTGGTGCTTGAACCGGTAGACATCCCACTCCTTGTTGAAGAGACAAAACGGGAATTCCAGATTCGCCTGCAGCTGGAGAAAAAGGAAATTCTTTTCTACCCCCCGGAATCTTTTGATCTTGCTGTGGCGGACAGAGAAGTTTTGAAACGCGTTCTCGAGAATATAATGTCCAATTCCCTGCGTCACACCAAAGAAGGAAAGGGACGGGTGGAAATATCTCTATCCATGGACAAAAAAGCAGGGCAATACGAAATTCGGATTATCGACAACGGGGAAGGAATGGAAGAAACCGACCTTGAAAAAATATTCCAGGCATTTATTCAACTCAACCCGGAAAAACGAAAAGAACAGATGGATACAGGTATCGGGCTCACTTTCTGCAAACTGGCCGTGGAGCGCCACGGCGGTAAGATACTGGTAAATTCCACAAGAAATGTGGGGACGGTATTTACAATCCAGATGCCGATGGATGCCCGTAATCATGTCTGACAGCTCCCGCTTTGTAGATCACAAAGAACTGCTGAAATGTAAATTCTGTGGCATTACAGAAGAAGAAACAACTCTTCTGCAGAAGTGCCCCATGTGTTTCGCCATCTTCTGCCCCAACTGTGGCTATTCTTTCGGGGGACGCCAGTTCTGCTCCAAATCCTGTGCCAATTATTTCTATTTTGGCGAAGGAGATGAGGAAGAATGATGGGGCCAAGTTTAAGTAAAAGACAAGGTTGAGGTTGAGTGAAGAAAAAGAATGAGCAATGAACAGAAATTGGTCAATTCCCGCTCCTTCTCCATCTTATCCGGGCTCAACCTCAACCTTGTTTCTGCTTATCTTTCCTTATCTTCACCCTCGGCCAAAGCGGCCGGAAACAATACTGAGAGTATCCATGGCTTTTTTCCAGGCGATGAGCTCTTCCCGGACAAAGTAGATGCTGCCCTGGCTGCTTTCGGTGCGATAAGGGAGGGACAGGAGTTCTCTGCGTTTTAACGCTTCAGGGGGGATTTTTACTTCTTCCATTGCGTCTTTCAGGCTGAGGACATCAAAGACATCCACCCGGATGTCTTTCCGAAATTGAAAACGCCGGGTAACAGTCTCCACTGTAATCCGTTTGTTGAAATGAAAGGCTTTTTGAAGAAAAACCAGATAATCGTCTTTTCCGGCCTGGTACCGGCATTGGGCTTTTCCAATCAGGGCAGCCACATTTCCATAGTTCTGTTCTAAAGCCAGGTTACAGAGATTTTCCCCTTCTGTATATTGCTTGTGGTAAATAGCAATATCCGCAAGGTTTGTAATGGTTTCCATACTACACCCGTTATGAGTCGATGGGAAATCCAGCCATTTTAACAGCCGGTCTGTTTCCTTTCGCTTGACGCAAAAGCCCACGTAATATTCCAGGGTTTCCGGGTCGGGAGAAGCAGAGAGGAGCATGTCAAATACCCGATAAACAAAACGTGGATTCCCGTCCCCGAGAAGACGGTTCAGCAGTTGTTTCAATCGTGCGATCTTTCGGTCGGTTTTCTGGAACAGCGTACTGGTTTCCCCATCTTCAAAGCGGACGGTCAGAAGCAGTTGAACCTCTTCTTCAGGGGGATTGCCAGTTGCCACACTGTTCTGGGCTTCATGGAAAATGGAAATGAGGTTGGCCTGCATTCGCTGAGATAATTCGCATTCCTCAGGAAGGCGATTGACCAGATTTTTCAGCATGTTTTCAGGGCCGGAAACCGGCAGGGTAAAGGAAGTGACCGGAAGTTCCATCCGCATAAAAAGCATGATGGTCAATGTTTTCCTGTTTGCTTCAAAAGACTCGACAGCCAGAAAATCTCTCACATGGCCTCCGCTATGATGCCGCCGCCAATGACACGGTCTTCAGCGTAGGCGGCGAGAATCTGTCCCGGTGCCACCGCGGCAACCGGGTTACGAAACCGGACAAGTAAAGTGGTGTCATTAACCGTGGAAACGGTTTCAACAGGTTTCGGTTCCTGATTGTAACGGATACAGGCGGAGATTTCCCCGGAAAGTTTAGAAAGCCTGTTGAAATTTCGGACGAGAACGGTACGTTTTTCAAGAAAATGCCGCTCTCCTACAATAACGGTTCGGCTCCGGGCATCCAATTCCAGTACGTACAGAGGTTCATGCCAGGCAATACCCAACCCCTTCCGCTGGCCAATGGTGAATGCTGACATTCCGTGATGGAGCTTGAAGATGTGGCCGGACACATGTTTAATGAATCCGGGTTTTTCTGAGATTTTTCCTGAAACAAAAGCGTTGGGGGACTTTCCCCCGGTAAAACAAAGTTCCTGGCTTTCCCTTTTGTCCGCGACAACAAGATTCAACCGGTTTGCAATATTCCTGACCTCCGGTTTGGCCATTTCGCCAAGGGGAAACAGCATGCGCTGAATGTGTTCGCTCCGAACCATGGAGAGAAAGTAAGACTGATCTTTGGCCGCATCTTTCCCTCTGTAAAGTTCACCCTCTACTACCCGGCAATAATGGCCGGTCGCCAGTTTTTCACAGCCATATTCTTTAAGCAGTTCCGCCAGGCGTCCGATTTTCAGGAAGCGGTTGCATCGGCCACATGGGTTTGGGGTTTTCCCAAGACGGTACGAGTCAATGAACGGCTGTACAATCGTGCGGTCAAACTCTTTCGAAAGGTCCAACGTGTGGTGAGGGATGCCGAGTTTCCCGCAGACTTCTTCTGCGTCTCTTGTGTCCTGCCTGGAGCAACAGATTTTCAGGTTGCATCGAGCTGTTTCCACGTCGGGGTGAAACACCAGCGTAATACCGACAACTTCATGGCCCGCTTCTTTCAGTAGATGAGCTGAAACGCAGGAATCCACACCGCCGCTCATGGCAAGCAATACGCGCATGTCTATGACCTTTCCTCTATTTTTGCCGCCTGCCAGAGCTCTTCCAGTTTTTCCGGGGTGGATGCGGTCACATCAGCAGCTTTTTCCATATTATCAAATCGTTTCATGAACTTGCGGTTACTTAACCGGAGGGCATCTTCAGGGTCAATTCCATGTTTTCTGGCAAAATTCGCAATGGTAAACAATAGGTCTCCCAACTCTTCCCGGAGGCCTTCCCTGTCATTTGCCATTTCAGCTTCTTTCATTTCTGCCCATTCCTCATGGATTTTCTCTTCTACCTGAGCCGGGGTATCCCAGTCAAAGCCGATCCGGGAAGTCTTTACTCCGATCTGGTACGCGACCTGAAGTGCTGGCAGTTTTTTGGGAATTCCGGAAAGAAATCCGTTTGCTTTCGTGCGATCGCCTGTCTCCTCTTCCCGTTCTTTTGCTTTGATTTTTTCCCAGTTTTCCAGTACTTCCTCGGTGGAATGGACTGTTTCATCCCCGAACACATGTGGGTGGCGGCGAATCATCTTTTCATTGATACCTCGAAGAACATCAGCCATCGTAAACAAGCCTTTTTCCGTTGCGATCTGAGCCATGAATACAATCTGAAGCTGCACGTCTCCCAGTTCTTTGCACAGGGAATCAAAATTTCCATCATCAATGGCTTCTATTACTTCATAGCTTTCTTCTATCAAAAAGGTTTTCAGCGTCTCAAAAGTCTGTTCCCGGTCCCAGGGACATCCCCCTTTTCCCCGGAGGTGGCCCAGGATTTCAATCAAGCGCTGGCATTCGCCCTTAATTTCGTTCACATGTCCTCCCTTTCGAACTCTATCTGTCAGGGTTCAATAACTTATTAACGGGCCATTTACCCGGTATCCGAACAGGTAGGTTCGCCCCGGCATTGGAATTCCGGGGATGGTTTCATACCTGTCATCCATCGCGTTTTTTACCTTGAGGTAAAAGCCTGTTCCAAAAAAAGTCATATCCAGCACAGAAGCGTTTGACAGCCCCGGTGTATCTATGAACTGATACAGAACAGACAGGTCCTTCCCGTGGTAGCGGAGTACCCAGCGGTTCTTGGGGATATGCCAACTGTACTTGGTTTCCAGGTCTGTTGAAGAATCCCGGCTTACCAACTGGTACCCCGCAGACCAGTTTCCGATTACTGCAGTGGCTTCAATGCCCCAGACCCTGGAATGGCCGATATTTTCCGCATGCCAGAGATTTCCCCGGCGCACCCAGTCAATCAGGCGGGACTCGTTCCGGTAGAACAGAGTACCTTTCCACCAGGCTCTGCCCACCGACAGATCCACGTTCCACGCGGATTCCGATTGAAGTGTAGCGTTTCCCTGGTTTACCGGGGACGTGTAGTAGAGTTCCGTATAGTCCGGCAGACGAACGGTGCGGGATGCCTCCAGCGACACCCGGTAGTTATGAATCCACCTGTACATGCCGGCAAAAGGCATCCATTCTCCACTCTCCCTTGAGGAATTCACGAGAGCAATACCGGGGCGAAGGGTCCATCCGCCCATTTGTAGCAGCGTGGCGCCTTTCAAAGTCAGCTGATGGTCGTTATGCTGGCCCAAAACCAGGCTGGAAACACTGTTGGCGGCAAAATCATAGGAAATGAAAAAATTGTGAGGCAATTCAAATTCCTGGCGAAAACCGCTTCGAACCGTCCGGGTTTCATTTCGGTAAAAATCCGGATTCTCCCGGTCCAGCAGGAAGGTGTCGTCATGGCGGATACCGTATACCGTCAGGTTCTTCCAGGTTGAGGACACGAGATAGGTCTCAGTTTTTTCATGGGAAGCGTAGGGGGCATAGAAGTCCTGGGCTCCGAAGTCTTTGCGGTTGAATGCCGTAAAAACCCGAACACCATTTCGTTCTCCCTGCCAGGTGACGTTTGTTGTGTGAAAATCCGTATTGTCCTTATACCCGTCGCTTCCTTCCAGCAAATAGGAAAGGCCATACTGCGCTGCATAGACGTGATAATATCGGTCGCTTCCGTAAGCGAAATTATACCGTTCTTTCTGATTATTTCCGGTGGAGAGATTTACCTGCCCGCTGAAGCTGTAGGGGGACTCTCCACCCGAAGCTGCCGGCTGAACGGAAAAAGATTCCAGGTCTTCCGGGGCAACAGGGAGATCGAAATTATGATGATAGGATTGGGCGTTGTTCAGAGGGATTCCGTTCAGGAGGATACCCACCTGGTTTCCCCGTGCTCCTCTGAATGAGACATCTGCCTGAACCCCCCCCGGGCCCCGGGTGGACAGGGACAGTGACGAGAAAAACTCAAACAGGTCGGCAACGCTGAGAATGGTAAATTTATCCATAACCGCCTGGTCGATCGTTTCTGTTTTTTCAGTACTTCCTGTTTTTGCCGTTACCACAACCTGTTCATTTACTTTCGGGTTTGCAGTGAGCAAGAGCAGGGCGAGTATTACACCATGGCCCATTTAACCTCTCTCCCCTGTAAGAATCGGTATGAAATCCGGGATTCCGAATAAACCGCATTCAGCTTCCACACAACAGACGCGATTATAAAGCATAGACGTTGAAGGGTAAAGAAAAGTGGTAAATTTGGCTCAGAATTCTGCATTCTGCTTGAAATAACAGGCCATTTCGGGAGATGAAGGGTTCTTAACCTCATGATTTCTAACCCAGTTCAGAAGACTGGGACCCATGTTTGAAAACTGCCTCCATGTTGAAGCCGGCATAATGGCAGCAACTTTCTGGCCGATCCCCATGGTCATGAGAGGGGTTCCATTCTCCTGTTTCAGCGAAATCGCCGCCACAATCAAGCTCTGAGTCCGGTCGCCGTAACAAATGGCAAAAAAACGGGAAAAAGCATTCAGGTAAACCTCCCGGGGCTGATTGTCATAGAGGATCGTGGCCTTAACCCGAAAGGATTTTTTTTGTTGCAGGTACTTAACTTCTATAGAATACCGGCTTCCTGCCAATCCTTTCACAAGGGCCTTGTAGAGGATGCTTGACGGGGTCTGGACCGGTGTGGTAGAAGATGCCGGCGGAGGTGGCGGAGCAGAAACTTCCCGATGAAAGACGGGATGAGTCTTTTGGGTATTCGTTGCAGTGCCGGGGTTCAGATTGAGTCGGGGTGAGGAGAGGGATTTAACGGAACTTGAATTGGGCTGGTTTCTCAGCAGGGCAAAGGCCGCCACAAGGATCATCACGCCAATTACAATCCAGAGTATTTTTTCAGTCTTTGAAGGGCCCGGTTTTTCATGGACTACCGGTTCGCCACAACTTTGGCAGAAACGGGTGTGATCATCAGGAATACGGGCGCCGCACTTTTTACAGAACATCTTTTTTCTCCAATCTCTCCGCATGGGTGGAAATGAAAGGTAAAAGAAAGTTGATATCCTCCTGTTTCTTTACAATAATCCACACACAGCAGGCAAGATAGGCCATCCAGTAAAATACAGACACAAATTGGACCAGTCCCCCGATGAGCGGCAATTCACTGAAAATCCTGAAAAGGAAGAAGAGAGCGGCAGTTGCAGCAAGGTAAATGGTCCCTTCCCTCACCAGGGCCTGCCGTGTTGCCGAAAGGCCTGTGTAAGCCGGCCAGAAAAGCAACACCATCGGACCCGAAAAACAAAGAATCAGGAACTGTATCTGCCAGTTGTTTGTCCGGTTCATATCCATCTCATTTGACATGATAAAAACAGTATAAACCACATTTACTTTTTTTGCAAAGCGGAAATGATTTGCTAACTGGGTGATTCAATTGGCCACTGAGTATTTGAACGTTTTCGTTCCCTCCGGTCCCTCCCGACCTTCCTTCCGGCAGAACCGGGCCGTGGACCAGGTTAGCCTTTCCGGGTGCCTGCAGGGCAGCTTAGCCAAGTTGTCCACCTCCCGGAACGGGACATGAAAGTATTTCAGCCGGTTCCTGACCGATTTGAATAGACCGGGGTACAAGATAACTGGGACATGTTTCAGCGAGATCAGCTGCTTTTTCAGCTGGCGATTTACATCTGCGTACTGGGTTGTGTAGGACCAGGTGATTCCGAAAATGTTTATAAAAAGCGTCAGGAGAATGACTATCCCAAACCCCCTTGCGATGGCCTTTTTCAGAGAAAAAAGATAACCTGCCAGGGCCAGCGGAAACAGCCAGAGTTGCGGCGCCAGACGGGCCCACCAGCTATCCGGGTTGATAATGACGGATAAGAGTAGTCCGACAAGAAACAGCATCAGCTCCGGCCTATCTTGATGATACAATAATATCATTCCCAGAAAAGACAGTACGGAGAGGATGAATATGCCACCAAAGAGTGGGCCGAACCCGCCGACCCGGAGTGAAGATTGGACAAACCACCGGAATTCAGTTTTTGAAAAGGTAAAAGGATTCTTCGGTTTGCTGGATTGAAGAAACATCAACTGGGGATTGTCACTTCTCGAGAAAAGAGAACGGTACAATTTTTCAAAACGGTTTTTCCCCGCAAAATCTGTTGGCCGCTGTAATTTCAATAGGTCAATTTTGTGGGGGCCAAGGATGGGATGAAAGGGAGAACGATAAGCTGCTGTATTTGTTAAATAGGGATTAAAACCAACAACAAAAACAGCCACCATCCCTGCATAAATGACCAGACGTACACGTTGAATCGTGAGAAGATGGCGATGAAAAAGCCCTGCGCCGACAAAGAAGAAGGTGACGATGAGCCCCATGTATGCAACCCCATTGAACTTTACGTTGAAACCAAGAACAATGGCGGCAAAGAAACCCGCGTTAATGAGACGGTCTTCTTCCATAAAAAACAGAAAGCCAAGGCTGAGCGTAATAACAATCAGGGAAGCCAGTTGGCCATCCACAAGAAAACTGAACATCTGACAGACTGATACCGGATTCAATGCGGCCAGAAGAGCCAGTGGAACAGCAAAGGCAGTTGCCCATCTGAGGCGCAGCAGTACTGCCAATGACAACAAGAACGCGGACATCATCAAAAGAAGGTTAAACAGCTTTCCCGATTCTATATTTCCAGTAAGCTTGAACATGGAGGCGGCGCAGATCCAGGGCCCTTTGCTGTAATAATTCGCGTACTTCAGCAAGCGGTCCCCACCGGTCTTTGCATAGGTGGTTGCCGGGTCCCAGCCATGGGCCAGTTCGATAATCGCGCTCTGGTGATAGCCCTGGCCATCCCAGGTTACATCCAGGAAATGGCCCGCCAATCCCCAGCCGATTGCCAGCATCAATGCAATTCCGGCAAAAGAAAGGAGGATTGCCAGAAACTGCCTGGTTTTCCATCCCACCACAGCCAGACTGACCGCAGATATCAGCAGGGAAAGTACGACATGCCACCCCGAAACAGGAATGCCGAAGAAAAAGCCCACAGCGGCCAGTAATTCCGTAGCTCCCATCCACAGTACCGGGAACAGTCCGCAGAATAGCAGGACTATTTTCAGTTCTGGTTTGAATCGGTTCAATTTTCCCCTCCAACTATCGCATTCCACATCCCTTGCCTTATTTCGTGGAAGTTACTATATTTTCCTTTCCATTATCCCACACTTTGTCTCAAATTTAATTGTCTCTCCATTGGAAGTGAAGTACCATGGAAATGGATTTACGTGAAAACGAGGTGAGAATGAATCGGTCTCCGCGCACAGCCATCTATTCTCCTGCACCACTGGCCCGTACTTGGATAAATAGCGCAATTCTTGCATTGCTTTTCTCGTCAGTGGAGACAATTGTGCGGGTTCAGAGCCCTGTTTTTGGTGGTTCTCTTGCCGATTCTGTTCAATTGTCACTATTGTTCCTGTTTGGTGCAACCCTCTGGATGGCACTGCAATTCCCCGCCGTATTTCTAATTTCTGTCCGAAAGAACATTCAAAACCGTCTGTCCCGTGGGTTATTGACGGTGATATCCGGTCTTTATCTTTATTTCCTATTCCTGCTAATTTCTGCAAGTTGGTGTTTTTACATTAACAACGGCATTTATCTTAGCTCAGGAATTTTGAAATTCGCCCTGGGCAATTCCGCTGCCCTCCAGCTCCATTTCATGCAGACCGGAATATCCTTTTTCCTCATATTGAACGGGGCTTGCGCCATCCTGTCCATTGCAATTCTGTCGGCTTTATCCGCTGAACTTTCGTGGCCCGGATGGATGGGCCGGGCAATCGCTATCCTCACTGCAATTGGGCTGGT
>Ga0164318_10001709_pt1 | contig 19816 bp, 15 predicted proteins | sample GuaBasSedimGuay9_FD_113734 | JGI IMG/M metagenome (GOLD analysis project Ga0164318, IMG submission 113734) | Subseafloor sediment microbial communities from Guaymas Basin, Gulf of California, Mexico - Guay9, Core 4571-4, 0-3 cm | ecosystem: Environmental > Aquatic > Marine > Hydrothermal vents... | reverse complement strand
GAGGCTCATTTGCCCAGCCTTGATCTTCATCCACCTAACCGTATATGAAATCCTTTCACCAGGCAGAAAAGGAGGACTTGCATTGCATGGATGGACAAACGGGGTTATTGTGAGCAGTAACACTAACAAATATTTCCACATAAACTTACCTCATACCTGCTCTACCATATTCTAAGAACCACTGTTAGTGTAGTTGGTTTTTGCCCTTGCTGCAACGTTATTCCGATACAATCCAATCACAAGATTTTTCTTGATCATGGCCAGAGGATTTAATAGGTTGGGTTCGAGAACCAACAGAATTTGGTAGGAGGTTTGAGATGAAAAGAGGCCTTCTTTGGGGAATGGTTTTGATGGTGTTTGTATATGTTGCTCCACTGGACCTCGCAATATCATCACCAAAGAAGATAATATGGAAAGCCCAATCCAGCTACCCTGCTGGTCTTCCCCAACTCTATTCGCCTGCAGCCCATTTTGCAAAACTAGTAAAAAACCTAACCGACGGCCGTCTTGTGGTCCGCATGAGCCCCGGGGGGTCGATAGTCCCATCAAAACAGGTTTTCGAGGCCGTTAGCACTGGTGTGCTGGACATGGGATGCACATGGGCGGGATGGTGGATCGGCAAGTTCCCCGCTGCAGTGCTTTTTGGAAACTCCTATCCCAATGGGCTCCAAATGAGAGAGATGCTGGCGTGGATCTACACAGGGGGTGGCTTGGAACTTTGGAATCAACTGTATAAAGGTCATGGCGTGGTGGTGCTTCCCCCTTATGGTATGCTGGGGTCAGAAAACTTTTGCTGGTCTCGCAAGCCCATTAACAGCCTTGATGATTTTAAAGGCCTAAAGTTCAGAACAGTGGGAATCTGGGGGAAGTGCTTGGAAAGGCTTGGCGCCCGCGTTGTAAGTCTCCCTGGGGGCGAGGTTTATCCGGCCCTTGAAAGAGGTGTCATTGATGCGGCAGAGTTCGCTACACCGGCCATTGACAAGAAGCTCGGCTTTCAGGAAATATGCAAGTATTTAAAAGTGCCGGGTATCCATGAACCATGCGCACCCCTTGAAACCCTTGTAAACGAAAATTCGTGGAGCAAACTCCCTGATGACCTAAAACAAAAAGTCAAGTATGCCCTTAAGCTCTCCTGCTTCCATGCCATCAACCTGGCCATGAAGCAGGACGCAGAGGCCATGAACTTCTTTCTTCATTATCCGGGGCTTCATGTGTCCAAGCTTTCGCCTGAAATGATAAAGGGCATAGTGAAAATAGGAAACGAGGAACTCGACCGGTATGCCCAAAAGGACGCCTTCTTTGCCAAGGTGCTCAAGTCACAGCGGGAGTTCCGAAAACTCGTAGAGCCTTACGCATCTCTTGTAAGATTACCTTATCCATACGCAAAGTAATCAGGTGTCAATTCTGAATAATCCATGCAATGGATAGACCGCCTTAACCGTTGGATAGCAAAAGGGACCGCTTGGCTGGTACCCCTGCTTATTTTGGAGCTCGTTTACGATACTGCCGCAAGGTACATCTTCAACTGTCCAACCGAATGGTCTTACGACATCTCCTATATGCTTTATGGTGCCATCTTCATGTTGGGAGCAGCCCACACCTTGGCCATCGATAAACACGTACGCATAGAAACCATATACGGAAAACTGTCTCCAAAAGGAAAGGCCTTGATGGACGGTATCTGTTACCTGATCTTCTATTTCCCTTCGGTTTCAGCGTTGCTGTACTTTGGTACCAAGTTCGCGGTGCGATCCTGGAAGATGTGGGAGGCAGGGGGAGAAAGCATGTGGCAGCCCCCCATATATCCTTTTAAAACCATATTGCCCATCGCCGCGCTGCTCTTATTACTCCAAGGAATCGCTCAATTCATCCGTTGCGCTAATACTCTTATGGGAACACGTGATGTTGATTCAAAGTCCTGAACTTCTTATCGTCATCTTGTTTGCGGGCCTGATCTTGGGACTGGCGACCGGTTTTCCCGTGGCATTTGCAATGCTTGGATCATCGCTTATAGTCGGACTCCTGGGTGTTGGGCCGGGTTTTTTCAGTATGATGATCCTAAGGGTATTTGAGACCATGCACAATTACATCTTGGCCTCCATCATCTTGTTTGTTTACATGGGCATCATGCTTGAAAAGTCAGGGGCAGCAGAAAGGCTTTTCTCTTCCATTCATATAATGCTGGGGGGAGTAAAAGGTGGCCTTGCCCTAGCAGTGGTAGTGGTATGTACCATAATAGCTGCTGCCACCGGTATCATGGGAGCGCCTGTCATAATAATGGGACTTTTTGCCCTCCCACAGATGCTGGACAAGGGCTACGACCCCGGGCTTAGCTGTGGTACCATCTGTGCAGGGGGTACCTTGGGAATACTTATACCGCCTAGCATTATGCTGATAGTGTACGGCCCCATGGCAGGCGTATCTGTGGGCAAGCTGTTCATGGCCGCCATAGTGCCCGGCCTCATCCTCTCAGCCCTATATGCACTCTATATTACCACCAGGTGCGCTATAAATCCCACCATGGGTCCCCCTCTGCCTTTGGAGCAAAGGTCCATCTCGCTCAAAAAGAAAGTCTCCATGATCTTTACTTCCCTTGTCCCTCCCTTGCTCCTTATCCTTGCGGTCCTGGGGACCATATTCTTCGGCGTTGCCGCACCCACGGAGGCAGCAGCCGTTGGGGCCTTTGTGAGCGTTATACTCGCTGCCTGCTATCGAAAACTCGATCGAAGGACCTTGAGGGAGTCTTTTTTTGAAACCATGGTCATCTCAAGTATGATCCTGATCATTGTTGGGGCTGCATTTGTTTTCACAGGGACATTCATGCTGGTGGGAGGAGGAGAGCTTATCAAGGATCTGTTGCTCGGCCTTCCTTTTGGCAAATGGGGCATTTTGGTTATCATGATGTTGGCCTTCTTCATTTTTGGACTTTTCATGGAGTGGATCGGGATTGTACCCATCCTTGTACCCATTTTTACTCCTATACTTGCGGAATTGGGCTTCAATCCCCTTTGGGCAGCCATGGTTTTTTGTGTTACCATGCAAACATCGTTTCTTACCCCGCCCATGGCCCCTGCCTTATTCTACATTAAGGGCGTGGCACCAAAAGGGGTGCAGTTCGGGCGGCATATTGTAAGAGGGACCGTGCCCTTCATTGGGCTGCAGTTAATCGGTCTTGCCCTTATTACAATCTTTCCAGCCCTGGTCACCTTTCTCCCACAACTTTTAAGTAGGTGATCGGCGGAAAGGTAAGCCACGTGCGCGAGAAAAAAAGGAGGATTACATGCGCTCGGACATACTGAAAAAAGACATTGCAACACTACCCCATCGGGCCCTCTTGATGTCTGCCGGGCTCAAGAAAGAAAATTTTGACCCCAGCAAACCCTTCATAGGGATTGCCAACAGCTACAATAACATCATACCGGGGCATATCCATCTAAACGAGCTCACGAAAGAGGTCAAAAGGGGCATTATTGACGCCGGGGGTGTTCCCTTTGAATGGGGTGTACCGGGAGTTTGTGATGGTATCGCGATGTACGTGGAAATGCGCCTTAGTCTTCCCAGCCGCGAGCACATCGCCGACAATATTGAAATAATGGTGCTTTCGCACTCCCTTGACGGCTGGGTGGGAGTGACAAGTTGTGACAAGATCACACCCGGCATGCTTATGGCAGCTGGCAGGCTCAACATTCCAGCTATTATTCTCACCGGCGGCCCCATGAAAGCAAATATCGTTCAAGGGAAGAAACGCCACCCCATTGAAGGATTTGCCATAGTAGGCCAGGTCAAGGCCGGGAAAATAAGCCGACAGCAGGCCGAGGAAATGCTTCCCATGATGGCCTGCGGCGCCGGCTCATGTGTGGGCTTATACACAGCAAATACCATGGCCGTGGTCACTGAAGTACTTGGGATGTCCTTGCCCTTGTGTGCAACCACCCCTGCCGTGGACCCCACCAAAAGACAACAGGCCTACGAGACAGGAAAAAAGATTGTGGAGTTAGTAAAGAAGGGACTTCGACCAAGGGATATCATGACCCCCCAGAGCTTTGAAAATGCGATAAGAGTGGACATGGCAATGGGAGGGTCCACAAACGCAGTACTTCATATCCCAGCAGCAGCCAAGGAAGCGGGGGTTAATATTGAGGTGGATGTTTTCGACAAGATATCGAGGGAGACTCCGCATCTTTGTTCCGTGATACCAGCAGGCCCTTACGAGATGGCAGACATCCACGCAGCAGGCGGGGTTCCTGCAGTGCTAAAACGCCTACGCGATGCCATCAAACCATCGCCGACGGTCGCAGGCCCTGATATAACTGAAGTGGCAGAGCGAGCCATGGTGCTCGATGATGACATAATCAGGCCCATTGAAAACCCTTATCACAAAGAAGGGGGCATAGCGGTTCTTAAGGGAAACATCGCCCGCAGTTCGGTTATCAAGCAAACCGCTGTAGACCCTGAAATGCTTACCCACACGGGCCCGGCAAGGGTCTTTTTTACAGAGAAGTCATTATTGGACGCAATAGAGGCACGCCAGATTCAGGAAGGAGACGTTGTGGTTCTTCCTTACCAGGGCCCGGCAGGGGCACCTGGTATGCCGGAGATGCTCACGCCTACTGACGCGCTAAAAGGGGCCGGGTATAAAAAGGTTGCGCTCATTACCGACGGAAGGTTCTCTGGCGCAACTACCGGGCCATGTATCGGGCATGTGGAAATGGAGGCATTTAACGGTGGTCCTATAGGCGCTATTAGAGACGGAGACATCATTGAGATTGATATCCCTGGACGAACGGTTAATGTCAAATTAAGTAAAGAGGAAATTTCTCGTAGGGTCCAGAGCGCACAGCCACCGCAACGAACCCTTACCCCGCTGCTAGAGGCCTATAGGGAAAAATTCCGCGGTATCAACTGTTATGGCAGGTGAGCGCTGCGTGCAACTTTTACCCCAAAAAGCGGTTAATAAAACGCATAGCCCGCATCTTGAAATAGGCCAAGGTAACCGGTATGAACAGACGGGGATCAAAATTGGGGTTCTTGACACCTCCTAACGCCGAAAGATAATTTACATGATCAGCAACCGAAACCGGACACCCTCTCGCTCGCACATAGGGCATGTTCCTTTTTGTGAAACACTCCCAAAGGCTTTGAAATGTTTTTAAAAGTAGGTCATTTGACTTGGTCTTTTGGGTTCTCACCTGCTCCTTCTTAAGATAGTTAGACTCTATTATTACTGCCTTTCCTTTCAGCGTTCCCTGCCATGATGTACAGTCCCCTGCAAAAAAGACCTTCTCATCGCCATGGGGTTCAATCGGGCCATCAACTTTCCCCACCACGTAGTGCACCTTTTTCATTGTGCGGTCTACATCAGGATAAAAATCCCTCAAGATGTGCATGGCCTCTTGCACTGCGCCAGGACACCCCCCCCAGCAATAATCCCGGGAATGGGCCTCAGGAAAGCTCCCCACCGTACAGGTCAGGTTACTGTCTTTGAAGTAAGAATCAATACGCTCAAGACAGAATTGAAACTCGGTGGTCTTTGCCCTTACCTCTTCCAAAGGAAAATCCCCCAAGATCTCAATTTCGTTCAGGTCCATTGGACCAAACCCGCGCTCAGAAGCCATGCGCAGATGTATCAGGTCGGAGGGGTTAACGTGCACCATGTGACAGCCCACGGTGTCAACCGCGCATGGGTTTGTGCCCATTACGATGGCCCCCATGTGAAACGGAGTGGGTGTCAACATCATCTTCTGCCCTGCCTCGATGGCATCTATGGCAATAAAGGACGGCTGTATGACTTCCTGCAAATCAACAATCTTATGCTCCAGGTAAGTATTGTGGTCCACTAATCGGTGGCGGTCATCCTGAAGGCCTATGTAATTCTTGAGGCTTAAGGTAAGTCTTGTCCAAGGGTGGGCCTTGAACTTGGGGATACTAATAAAGAAATCCGTCTCTATTATCTCCTTTGGCACATATATCAAGTCCCTGAGCCGGCCAGGCCTTCTCAATCTGAAAGGAACATGCCTAGATTCATCAAAATAATAAGCCTTGGCCCCGTGCCTCTTGATGACCTCATTGTACCCTGCGTTTTTAAAACAATATCTAGTAGGAATGGTGATCCCGGAGCGTTCGCCAACGGCCAGTTCCTCGATTTCCCCCCCCATATCCTTTGCAGCCCCTATTACCCCGTCCAGAAATTCTGCACGGGTGAAGGCATGGGGAAACAGCTCAGGATGAGCGAGCACGACGTTCGGCTTAAACAACACCTTTCCCCTCGGAACAGCTCCAAGGGTCTCCATACCCTCCTTGATGATGCCTCTGATTTTGTCCTCATCATAGGTTTCGCACTTCATGATTATAACCTTTTCCTTCTCGCCCATCGCTGCCTCCTCACTAGTGTTTCAATCCCTGTCCGGCCTCTTTTGCCTTGGGTAGTCCACCGGCCAAGAATTTCTTGAGGTACATGCCGGTATAAGAATCCCCGCACTTCACCAGGTCGTCGGGAGGACCTTGAAACACAAGGTGCCCTCCTTTGTCCCCGCCTTCTGGTCCCAAATCTAAGATCCAGTCAGCTTCCTTTATTACATCCAAGTTGTGTTCAATTACCACAATAGTATTATCCCTTTCCACCAGCAAATGAAAGAGCTGAAGCAGCTTCTCTATGTCCACAAGATGGAGACCTGTGGTCGGCTCATCCAACAAAAACAGCGTTCCTCCTGTTCTGTCGCTGATAAATGCCTTAGCCAGCTTTATCCTTTGGGCCTCTCCCCCGGACAGCGTCGGGCTGGGCTGGCCCAGACGCAAGTATCCCAGCCCCAAGTCATTGACGACCGTTAGGGCTCTACAGATACGGGGGACAGAGGAAAAATGCTGCATTGCCTCTGAAAATGTCATATCCAAGATTTCGGCGATATTTTTCCCTTTGTACTTCACTGATAGGGTCTCGTTACTGTAACGTGAACCTCCGCATTCCCCGCAGGATACATATACTGTAGGGAGGAATCTCATCTCCACTTTGTGGGAGCCCTGACCAGCACAGGCCTCACACCTCCCTCCGGCCACGTTGAAGGAAAAGCGCCCCGGAGACCATCCCCTTGCCCTTGCTTCTGGCAGCCCGGCCATAAGGGTTCGAATCTCCCCCATAAGTCCTATGTATGTAGCAGGAGTAGACCTGGGAGTGCGTCCTATGGGAGAATGGTCTACCACCATCACCTTCTTTATTTGTTTGATACCATCTATCCTGCTGCAATTCCTCAAGGCCCTTGACCTGCCAGCCACCAGCCCCTGAATATTTGAGTAAATCACCTCCATAAGAAGACTCGATTTTCCAGAACCTGAAACTCCGGTAACACAAGTAATGGCACCTAGTGGAAATCTTACGGAAATGGCCTTGAGATTTCTGGCATCTGCACCTTGGATTTTACACCACTCCTTGGACTTTGCGGCCCGGTTTCTGGAAGTGATTGAATATCTCTTTGTATTCAACAGGGCCGTAGCAGTGGGAGAGTTATCACAAGACAACAGCCCCAAGGGTCTTCCTTTGTACACCACCCGACCTCCCTTTTCACCGCCCCCGGGGCCAAGATCCACCACCCAGTCGGCTGCCCTCAGGGTCTCCTCGTCGTGCTCCACCACAATAACGCTGTTGCCCCGAGCTTTTATCTTTTTAAGAGAATCTATCAGCCTTGAATTGTCCCTCGGGTGAAGGCCGATGGTAGGCTCATCTAGCACATAGCAAACGCCCGTGAGGTTGCCTCCCAGCTCGCATACCAACCTTATGCGTTGGGCCTCGCCCCCGGACAAAGTATCACCTGCCCGATCCAGAGTAAGGTACCCAATCCCTAGTTCCTTGAGAAGGGCGAGCCGGCCCATGCATTCGTCCAGGATTGGTCTTGCCACCTGGGAATGGTGCTGGTCCAGCTTACATTCCTTAAGAAAATCAACTATCCCCCCGGCTGTTATCGAACAAAGCTCCCCAATACTTAGGCCAGAAATCCTATAGCAAAGGGCCTCCTTTCTCAGACGAGTGCCAGAACACGAGGGACATGCTTTGCCACCGGCGGTCCTGCCCAGTCCGTCACACCTTGGGCACGCCCCTGCGGTGGTATTGAAGGAAAACAAGAGGGGATCAGGTTCAGGGAGTCCCACGCCGCAGTCCGGGCAGAAAAATCGGTCGCTCAGGAACAAATCCCCCCTATTTGATCTAATCACCACCTCGCCTGAACCTTCATCCAAGGCCTCCTTCAGCATTTTCCGCAGGTCGCCTGCCCTGGCCTCCGTGGCCTTAATCCTCCCAACCACCAAAAAGACGTTGTGCTCTTTGAATCTTTCAAGCTCAGGAATTTCTTCCTTCAAATCCACCAACCTGCCGTCTATCTCCGCCCACCTGTAACCACGGCTCTTGATCTTCTTCAAGACATCCTTATGAAACCCTTTTCGCCTCTTCACCTTGGGGGCTAGCAAAGTGAGGTCTGCGCCGTTCATATCGGAGAGCACCCTTCGGACTACATCGTCGAGTCCTTCCCTCGAAAGCCTCCTTCCGCACCTAATACAATGGGGCTCAGAAACCCTCGCGTAGAGCAGACGTAAATAATGATAAATTTCCGTGAGGGTTCCCACTGTTGACCTGGGCCCTGCACGGCTCATCATTTGTTCAATTGCCACAGTGGGAGGCAGCCCCTCCACCAGATCCGTGTCCGGCCTTTCGTAGAGCCGAAGAAATTGTCTTGCATAGGTGGGAAGTGATTCTACGTACCGTCTCTGGCCTTCTGCAAATATGATATCAAAGGCAAGCGTGGATTTTCCTGATCCTGAAACACCTGTGAAAACCACAAATTTATTTCTAGGAATCTCTATGGTGAGGTTCTTGAGGTTATGATGTCTCGCCCCTATCAGCCTTATCCCGGCTGGTGCGCTCTCAACTTCCCTTGCTGGCTCAACATCTACCTCCCCCTGCCCACCCTCCATATACTCTTTAAGACATTTTGCCGTCACTGAGTTGTCAACATTGAGAAGTTCCTCCAAAGGGCCCTGAAACACCACCTCCCCTCCCTTTTCGCCCCCCTCAGGGCCGAGGTCAATAACCCAGCTGGCTTTTGCTATCACCTCCATACAATGCTCCACGATTACCACGGTGTTTCCCTTCTGCACCAGCTGACCTAAAGCGAACATCAACCGGTCAACGTCCTGCAAGTGCAGGCCCACTGTGGGCTCATCTATCAACAAGAGGGAGCCTGTCTTGGGGGAAGTGAAAAGTAAATGGGCGAGCTTCAGTCTCTGGGCTTCTCCGCCTGAAAGCGTATGAATGGGCTGCCCTAAGCGAAGGTATCCCAGGCCTATGCTAACAGGCCCAGAAAGAACTTGGGCTAATTTGGGATAATCTGAGAAAAACAGCACTGCCTCTTCAAATGTCAAATCCAAGATCTGGGAGACATTTTTTCCCCTGTAGTTGACTTCTAGGATCTCCGGCCTAAACCTTTTCCCGCCACATGCAGGACACGGAAGGTAAATATCCGAAAGGAACTGCATTTCTACCCGTTCAAAACCTTGGCCATCACACTCTTCACATCGGCCTCCAGGTACGTTGAAGGAAAATGCCGATGGGCTCAGTCCCTTCTTTCTCGCAGCCTCCGTAGAAGCAAGGAGCTTACGGATTCCATCATAGACCTTCAGATAGGTGGCAGGATTTCCACGGGGTGTTCTCCCGATTGGACTCTGATCCACCAAAATGATCTCTGCAACATCATCAAGCCCTTTGATTTCCTTGCACGCACCAGGTCTTTCTGTGGAAAGCCCTTTCTTTCTCATCGCCCCTCTGAACAATACCAGTTCGAGTAGGGTGGATTTTCCAGACCCCGAAACCCCGGTGATCACCGTGATTTTTCCCTTTGGTATCTTGACAGTTATGTTCTTGAGATTGTTTTCCCTTGCTTTTTCTACAACTACAAAGGACTCGGCACGCCCCCCGAGGCGGCAGGTCTCCCCTATAGAATGCCTTTTCTTGCTCAAATAATTAGCCGTGGGGGTATTCTCTGATTGCAGTTGTGAAGGGGTTCCTGTAAATACAAGTTCTCCCCCCTTCTCACCCGCCCCAGGACCCAATTCTGCTACGAAATCAGCAGCATTGATTATCACAGGGTCGTGCTCCACCACACACACGGTATTACGGTGTGCTGAGAGCTTGTGCAGAGTATGAATGACCCTGGAAGCATCCCTTGCATGAAGCCCTTTTGTGGGTTCATCAAGCACATATAACGTTTCCACCAGGTTGGAGGCTAGGGCACGGGTAAGCATCGCACGTGCCACTTCTCCGCCGGACAGGGTACGGGATTGGCGGTCAAGTGTGAGGTAATCAAGGCCAACTTCGTTCAGATAATCAAGCCGTCGATAGATTTCGCTGAAAAGAAGCCTGCTGGCCACATCAAGGTGCCCTTCCCCAAACTGTTTCACATAGCGCAGGCAATCGCCGATGGGCAGGGCATAAAACTGTGCTATGTTAAGGCCGTTCAGCCTATAGCTCAGGGCCTCCGAAGTGAACCTAGTCCCTTTGCAAACCGGACAAGTAAGGTACGCTCTGTATCTTGAAAGGAATATTCGCACGTGCGCCTTGTAGCGCTTGGTCTCTAGCCAGTTGAAAAACCCTTTTACGCCATACCAGGGACCCTGCCCAAATAAAATGGCTTCCCTCACTTTTTTCGGAAGCTCTTCCCAAGGGCAGTCCACTGGTATGCCTTGCTTGCGGCAAAAGGACAACAGGTCCCTCTTTTCCCCGGATGCCGCGGGAGCCTCAAATACCTTTACCGCCCCTTCCTTTATACTCAATCTTGGGTTGGGCACAACTAGGTCCCAGTCAACGTCGATAACCCGGCCAAATCCATGACATTCCGGGCATGCCCCAACAGGACTATTGAAAGAAAAAAGGTTCGGTATCTTAGGGCTTAGCTGGATGCCACAATACGGGCACCCATATTGACTCGTGTACTTCCTAGCCTCCCCGGTTTCCAGATATACCATCACATTGCCACGGCCCAAGGCAAAGCCTCTTTCAAGTGAATCCACCAGCCTGGCATGGTTTCTGGTCGAGAGCTTCAGTCGATCAATGACCACCTCTAAATTGTGCGCCTCATCCACCTCATCGAGGTCCACCACTTTGCCATCGACAAGAACCCGATAATAACCCGCTTGAACTAGGCCCTCCCTTAGGTAGTGGTAATCCCTTTGCACTTCCACGGGCGCGATAATTACCGCTGTGTTGCCTTGGGCATCACTGAGCAGCTCAGTGGCTGAGCTGTGGGGTGTTGCCTGATGTATGGGCCTTCCACAACCTGGACAATAGGGGGTTGATTCCCTATAAAAAAACATTTTTGCAAAGTGATTTATCTCTGTGAGAGTCCCAACAGTGGAACGGGAATTCTTTACTGGATTAGTGTGCTCGATTGCTATGGCAGGTGGAATGTTTTCTATTCGGCGAACGTGTGGCCTGGGCATCCTTTCCAAGAATTGACGAGCATAGGCCGAGAAGGTCTCCACATACCTTCGCTGTCCCTCGGCATACAGGGTGTCTAGTGCAAGGCTGGATTTTCCAGAACCTGACAGCCCGGTAATGACAATGACCTTGTGAAAGGGCAGTGCTAGGTCAAAGCCCTTCAAATTGTTTTGCCTTAGTTCGTAGAGTTTTATTGCCCGTGAACGCATGATATATATTCTCATTCAACATGGACTCGGCTTCAAGAGAATTTGTAAGCATTGGTTTCTTTTTGTATCTTAAGCAAAACTCAAACTTTTCTTGACAATGGTTTGACCATTAGCTATGCTTGCGCGGTTGGATTCGGCCAACCAAGTCATAAGCTTTGTTTGACTCCAAAGGAAAAGCTATGCTTGAGGTTAAAGAAATAAGCAAGAGTTTCGGCGGCCTCACGGCCGTTTTTGAGTGTTCGCTGGAGGTCAAAGAAGGCACTATCACCGGCCTGATTGGTCCCAACGGCGCGGGAAAGACAACCCTGTTCAACCTGATCACCGGCCACCTTAAGCCGGACGCAGGACAAGTTTTTTTCCGTGGTGAAGAAATCACCGGGCTTCCTCCCCATCAGATTTTTAAGAAAAAGATCTATCGAACTTTCCAAATTACACGGGAATTTCCCCAGATGACAGTCTTAGAAAACCTTATGGTCATGCCTGACGGCCAAGTTGGTGAGAAGGTATGGAACACATGGTTCAGGGCAGGAACCGTTGCACGCCAGGAAAAGGAAATTCGGGATAAGGCCTTGGAGGTTCTGGAATTTGTAGAGCTCATCAGGTTGAAAGACGAGTATGCAGGATCCCTTTCAGGCGGACAGAAAAAACTCTTGGAACTGGCACGCAGTATGATGGCAGACCCTGAAATGGTGCTGCTCGATGAGCCCGCTGCAGGTGTTAATCGTACATTGCTTGCAAAGCTTATGGACAATATTCGCAAGCTTTGCGAGGAAAAAGGCATGACCTTTTTCATTGTAGAACACGACATGGACCTAGTGATGAACCTTTGCAATCCTGTCATTGTTATGAGTGAAGGACGAAAACTTACCGAAGGGACCCCGGAGGAGGTAAAAAGTGACGAAAGGGTCCTAGAAGCATACTTGGGTGGGCAATACCGATGACCATCTTGAAAGCAACAGACATCACGGCAGGGTACGGGGAAGTGGACATTCTCCACGATGTCCATATCCAGGTGGAAGAAGGGCAGATTGTGTCGGTTATTGGGCCCAACGGCGCGGGAAAATCTACCCTTTTAAAAACCGTCTTCGGTTTGCTTAAGCCCAGCAAAGGCAAAATCATCTTCAAAGGAGAAGACATAACAGGCTGGAATCCGGCTAGGGTGGCCAGAAAAGGTATAAGTTATGTCCCTCAAGTCGAAAATGTTTTCCCCTCCCTCACTATCCAGGAAAACTTCGAGATGGGAGCATTCATAAGAAACGATGATTTCAGTGACAAAATAACTGAAATATATGACCTGTTTCCCACGCTCAAGGGAAGAGAAAAACACAAGGCCGGCACTTTGTCAGGGGGACAAAGGCAAATGGTGGCCATGGGGCGAGCCTTGATGCTGGACCCGGAACTTTTACTGCTGGACGAACCTTCAGCAGGCCTCGCACCCGTTATTGTGTCAGATATCTTTCAAAAGATCATCGAAATCAACCAAACCGGCGTATCTATGATCATTGTTGAGCAAAATGCCAGGGAAGCCCTCAAGATGGCCCACCACGGATACGTACTCGCTATGGGGCGTAACGTGCTTGACGACACGGGCAAGGCTTTACTTGAAAACGAAGAGGTAGGTCGCCTCTATCTGGGAGGTTAGTTGTGCTAGAGCTGTTTATATACGGTATCGTATTGGGGGGCATTATTTCCTTGGGTGCCGTAGGCCTGACCCTTGTTTACGGCATAATAAGGTTTGCCAACTTTGCCCATGGTGACCTGATGACAGCAGGCGCCTATATCGCCCTTTTCCTGGTTACAGACCTTCTTGCATGGATCGGAGTTCCTGACCCCATATTTTCACCACTTTCATTCGGATTGCGAATGGCCATTGCATTCCCCATCGCCATGTTTCTGGTGGGTATAGTCTCCATAATATGCGATCGAATCCTTTTTAAGAAATTAAGGGACAAGAAAAGCAGCGCAGTAATAATGGCCATGTCTTCACTTGGGGCGGCCTTCATCTTGAGAATGATCATACTCATAATCTGGGGAGCTGATTCACTCTTTTATAGGCCTGGAGTACTCCGCCCCGCCCTGGACCTGCCTCTAGGGGTAAAGGTAAGGCCCGACCAGATTTTCATTCTTGTGGCTGTATGCGTCTTGATCGCTGCGCTCCATATTTTCCTGAAGAACTCCAAGATGGGAAAGGCCATGAGGGCCACGGCCGATAACATGGACCTTGCCTTGGTCTCCGGCATTGATACCGAGAAGATAATCATGTGGACATGGGGCATCGGCGGAGCCCTTGCCGGAGCAGGGGGCATTCTCTATGGTATTGACGTCCAGCTCCATCCCTACATGGGATGGAACTTTTTGATCCCCATATTCGCTGCGACCATTTTAGGCACTATTGGCAATATGTACGGTGCATTGGTGGGGGGCCTAGTCATTGGGGTGGCACAGCAAATGTCCACTGCCTTTTTGCTGCCCACGTACAAGCCCGCGGTGGCCTTTGTCATTATGATCCTAATATTGCTCGTCAGACCCAAGGGTATCTTCGGGGGGAGTAGTTAGAATGGAACTAAGTGGAATAATTGCATATCTTGTATCCCTTGCAATCATGGCAGGAATTTATGCTGTCTTCAGTCTTGGCCTAAACATTCAATGGGGATATACCGGCCTTTTTAACATTGGTATTGCAGGGTTCTTCTGTATAGGCGCCTATACCTCAGCCCTTGTCACCACTCCCAAGCCGACCGGTGTATATGCCCAATACGTACACCAACTGTTCGGCCTTAATATGCCGTTTATTGCCGGATTGGCGGCCGCAGCCATTATGTGCGGGATAATAGCCTACTTGATCGGTTTTCCCACCCTCCGCCTTGGGGAGGACTACCTCGCCATAGCAACCCTTGGAATCGCCGAGGCCTTCAGGCTGGTGTTCAACAACGAGCCTTGGTTAGCTAACGGCCCCAGGGGTCTCATGGGTTTGCCCCAACCCTTTCAAGGCCTGATTTCTCCAAGAAATTACAACTATGTCTACCTCGTCGTCGTCCTGGCTGTAATGTTTTTCGTTTACTTTGCTATTGAAAAGGCAATTCGTTCTCCCTGGGGACGGGTCTTGCGGGCCATTAGAGAGGACGAAGTCTCAGCCGCCATGAGCGGGAAGGATATCTTTCATTTTAAAATGCAGTCCTTGGTATTCGGGGCCATGGTGATGGGTCTAGGGGGCGCACTTTATGCTCACTATACCAAAGCCATATCGCCAGACGTCTTTACGCCACTGTACGGCACCTTTGTTATTTGGGTAATGTTAATGGCCGGCGGAAGCGGAAACAATAAAGGCGCCATCGTGGGTGCTTACGTTATATGGGGTATCTGGATAGGTACTAAGTTTGCTACTGATCTGTTGCCTTATACGCTGAAGGCTAGGGCCCCATATATCCGTTTTCTCCTTATAGGTGTCCTTCTAGAGATTATTTTGCTGTACAGGCCCCAAGGTCTTCTCGGGGAAGAAAAACGAGTGTCCAAATGGGTTGAGTGAGGCCTCTGGTCTCATCTCAGCCCCTCTATCTTAAGGCCTCCCTAATCCAAACAAGCCTCCCCTTATCGGCCCTTAGAGCAGTCCCTCGCCATTGGACTTTACACCTTTTGCTGGCTTCAAAATTGTAATTGAAGCTAGGCTTCCTGGACCAGAAGTGCAGGGCCGTTGCCTCAAGATGAAGATTGGTGGATAGATAGAGCTTTTTCCGTTCCCTGCACATTCCAAGCATAGTGTGTTACTCAAAAAGAAAGGGCCCCGCTCTTGGGGCCCCTGTCTTACTTAGCAAGGATCTCTAGATCCTTTAAAACACGTGTTCAACTCTCACAGTGACGATTTTCCCGTTGTGGTATTTCCAGATCTCTACCGGTGTGACCACATCACCATTCTTGTCGAAATCAACGGATCCGGCCGCGCCTTCATAGTTAATATCCTTTCCTGCCTTCAGCAGCTCAAAGGCCTTCTTGAATTCCCCAGGTTTCACGATCTCTCCAGGGGAATTGGCAACAAATCTCAGGTTGTCCCTTATGTTCTTGGAAGTCAAGGGCTTACCTTCAAGCTTGGTCTTGTACGCGGCCAGGCCGATCACAGCCATTGCATCATAGGCGTTGGTGATGAAGGGAAGCGGAGGGAGCTTTCCAAATTCCATCCTGTAGTCCGATGAGAAAATCAGGTAGGGTTCACCACCTGCGGTACCGGGAGCAGTACCATATTGACCCTCAACATTTTTGGCGCCCACGGCCTTCACTATATCAATGGACTTGGTACCGTCACAGAAAAAGAAATGCTTGTAATGGAAGAACTCGATGGCCTCTTTGAGATATACCTTGGCGTGCTCAGGGTAACTATAAGCGCACAGTCTATCGGGTTTTCCAGCTAGTGCCTTCTTCAGCTCGGCAGTATAAGACTCTGCAGCCTTCTCATCGTGAGGTACCATGGCTATAACCTTGCCGTGCCTTTTCTCAAAGGCTCTCTTGAAGTTCTCGGCAAGCCCCTGGCCATAAGGATTGTTTACGTAAAGGATTGCAGCGGTCTTATTGTAAGTGGCCACAAACTTTCCGGCAACTAGACCCTGAAGGGCGTCTGAAGGGCATGTCCTAAACAGAAAATCCCTCCCTTGATCAGCAGGCAAGACCGTTATCAGAGGTGAAGTAGATGCCGGCGAAATCATGATAACGCCATTGGGGCAAGTAACTGACTCAGCTACGGGCACAGTAACTCCACTGGCCAGTGCGCCAATGATAGCCACAACCTTATCCACTTCAACCAATTTCTTGGCCGCATTTGTGGCAGGGATAGCTGACGTCTCACTGTCTTCGTGAATAAGCTTTACATTAAAACCTGCTTGGGCCATCTGCTTCGCGGCCAAAACAACACCATTTTGAATATTGGGGCCAAATTCTTTCAGAGGTCCGGTATGAGCCAAAAGGGTTCCCACCTTTATCTCCTGAGCCATGGTGCCGGAGACAAAGGCTACACAAAAAAGCAGCACCGTCAATAGGACAACTAGCTTCTTCATAACTACCTCCTTTCTGAAATGTTAACTATTCCCCCGTTCTCCCAGCAAAATTCACATATAGTGTCAAAAACACTGGATGTCAAGATTCCATTTTGCGCTTACAATAATATCATCTTTGTGCTACTTGATGAAAAACCATGTTTCAGTATGAATCAGTATCTGCACTTTTTTGTTGACAGGGATGGTATTCTAATTAAGCTATACCACGTTGGTATACAACCCTTACTTTCCTGACACTACGAGGAAAAAATTATGAAACTCTCCACGAGAAGCCGATATGGTACGAGGCTTATGGTCCAATTAGCAAAAAATTATGGCAAGGGCCCCTTGCAAATTGGGGACATATCCAAGCGGGAAGGCATATCAGTAAAGTACCTTGAGCAGCTGATCATCCCCTTAAAAAAAGCCAAACTCATAACCAGTCTAAGAGGACCAAAGGGAGGCCATAGCCTCGCAAAGCCTCCCCGTGAGATAACAATAGGTCAAATTGTGAGGGCTGTGGAGGGGCATTCTGAACTGGCCGATTGTGTGAAGACCCCCCAGGTATGTGAGCGATCCCCTTCATGCCCAACCAGAAATGTATGGGAATCTGCCACAAAGGCTATGTATAAAGAGCTGGACAAGATAACACTCTGGCACATGGTCAAGGACCCTCAAAAACATAAGCTGAGGCAGGACAATTCAGCGGGGAATTCCTTGAGCTAAAGGACTTGCAACTCAGCTCACGCCATAGCACTTATCTCATCACCTTATCAGGTAGAAATCCCTAATTACTTAGGCCTGGACTGCAAACCTGCTGAGTCCCGTGCGAGGCTCGGTTTCACAGAAGCATTTTGAGATGGAAAAAAGGCGCTTCATCTTGTATGACTGGGCTGGCTAAATTAGTTAGACCTTTAGAACCGTGTTTTTATGGGGGGGTTAAGATATGGCTGAAGCAGGTGAAATACTCTGGATTAGAACGCACTGTGGACGCATGGACCATGGCGGGTGTGGCCTTTTGGTAGGGGTCAAGGACGGCAAGATAGTGAAAATAAAAGGTGACCCACAGGGATTTCTCAACAAGGGCTACGTATGTCTCAAAGGGATTCATTCTGCTGATAAGCTGTACAGTCCCCACAGACTCAAAGAACCCTTAAAAAGAACGGGAGCACGGGGAGAAGGCAAATGGCAAAAGATTTCATGGGATGAAGCACTCTCCCTGATCTCAGAAAACCTCACTCGAATCCGCGACAGTTATGGCGCTAGAGCCGTAGCCTTTTGCCAGGGTATGCCCAAAGGTCTAGAGCACTTTGCGCTGATCCGGCTGGCCAATATTTTCGGTTCGCCCAATGTGGTAGCATCCCAAGATGTATGTCATGCCCCCCGTGAGATCAGTGGTATCCACACTTGTGGATTCTACCCTGTTGCAGACTTCCACCACCCAAGCAGGCTTGTGGTGCTGTGGGGTAGCAACATAACCGCTACCAATGAAGAAGGAGAAATCTGTAGTCTTCTACTCAAGCAGCTCGGCACAGGCACCAAACTCATTGTCGTGGACCCTCGCAAGACATCCTTGACAAAAAAGGCAGATTTATGGCTCCAACTGAGACCCGGAACAGATCACGGGTTGGCGTTGGCTATACTGAATGTAATCATTAAAGAGGAATTATATGATAAAGAATTTGTCCGCAGGTGGACCCATGGGTTTTCCGATCTAGCCAACCATTTAGACCCTTTCAGTCCCGAGGCATTAGGGAAAGCAATCTGGTTAGAACCAAAGCAAATAAGAAAAGCAGCACGTATGATAGCTCAGATGAAGCCTACATCAATACAATGGGGAAATCCCATTGAACACACAGAATACGCCTTTGATGCTGCCCGCGCATTAATCTGCATCATGGCTATTACCGGTAATCTGGATACACCGGGGGGGAATGTCCATGCGCTGGAGCCCAATATCACGGCCTTGGGAAAATTCGTAAGAGCTGACGTGATACCTGAAAAACGCAAAGAAATGATCCATGCCTACCACCGAACCATACCCAGGCTAATGACAGTGCCCCCGGCCTTTTTCAGAGAGGCGGTACTCCGCGAAAGACCATACCCTGTAACAGCTGCCTATGTTCAGTGTGCCAATCCTTTGCTTTCATATGCTGAAAGTGAGATGACCTACAACGCATTTATGAAGCTGGATTTCTTGGCCGTCTCAGACATTGTGATGACCCCTACCGCATCTCTTGCCGATGTTGTACTTCCTGCTGCCACGCAATACGAGTTTAATGATATAGGCCACTATGGCCTGGGTCATGGGATCATCTTGGCCCGCCCAAAGGTCGTTGATCCCCCGCAGGAATGTTGGCCAGACATAAAAATATTGAATGAGCTGGGCAAGCGTATATCTGATCCTTCACTGTGGTTTGATGATTATGAGGAAATGCTAAACCTTGTGTTGAAGCCAAGTGGCCTGACATATGAGGAGTTTGTGAAAAGAGGATATCTTAAAGGAGAAACCAGATTCCAAAAGTTTCTCCAATCCGGCTTCAGGACCCCGACAAAGAAAGTTGAATTGAGATTGAGCCAGGCTGAAAAGTATGGACTAGCGCCCTTGCCAGTTTTTGATGGTCCACCTGAAAATACGGACAAGGATTACCCTTTGGTACTCACCAGTGCGAAGAGCCCTTATTACCTCCATTCCTCCTACAGATGGGTCGACAGCTTGAGGAAGAAAGAACCAGATCCCTATGTGCTTATTCATCCTCAGACTGCATCTGAATACGGTATAAAGACAGGTGAAGATGTCCGCGTGGAAACCCGCTGGGGCAGCATAACACAAAAGGCAAAGTTGACAGAAACCGTTCATCCAAAAGTGGTTTACGTTTCCCATGGATGGTGGACAGCAGAGGAAAACAGGCATGATTGGAAAACATACAACGACAATATGCTCACTTCTGTAAAAGAAGTTGGCAAAGAGTTCGGCACCCCGAATCTTAAGGGGGTAGCATGCAGAATCGGGCCACCTTAATGCGTATTACTGCTCCTTAAAAGATCAAATTCGACCGGCCCTTACATATGGCCAGTTCAAACCCATGCTTGGGAGCAACATCCGATTG
>Ga0164318_10001708_pt1 | contig 19823 bp, 17 predicted proteins | sample GuaBasSedimGuay9_FD_113734 | JGI IMG/M metagenome (GOLD analysis project Ga0164318, IMG submission 113734) | Subseafloor sediment microbial communities from Guaymas Basin, Gulf of California, Mexico - Guay9, Core 4571-4, 0-3 cm | ecosystem: Environmental > Aquatic > Marine > Hydrothermal vents... | reverse complement strand
TTTATAAATCCCTGTATTTTTATAAATATTGCTTTTTTCAACTTAATATAGACTAAAATTTAAAAATATGGGTTCCATCCATAAAATAAAGACAATAGACTCTTTTAGCTCAGATAAATATATCTAAATATTGGCTAAAATCAAGATTATTTTGTCTTGTGCCTAATCTTCTTTCTCCTTTTTTTGAGCTTATGTGTTTTTATCTTTCCCTTCTTTCTTTTCTTTCCGCAAGGCATAATCTTAATAAATATAATTTAATTAAATATTGAGGTTGTAATTTAATTGAATCTGAGATAATCAGAGGTATAATAATTTATTTTTTTAATAGTTTATGAGACACGACTTGCTTGCGGATGTATTCTCAGCAATAAAAAATGCTGAGATGGTTGGTAAAAAAGAGATTACTGTGGGAGATAGCAATCTTATCAAGAATATCCTGAATATCCTAAAAGAGAAAGATTATATTGAAGGATATGAGGTTTTAATGAAGAATAATTATCAGGAACTGGTCGTAAAACTGAAAACCAAGATAAATGAACTGAAAATAGTTAAACCGAGACATTCCTTTAAAAAAGACGGAGTTTCAAAGTTCAAGGCAAGATATCTTCCTGGTGAAGGTATTGGATTCCTGTTTGTATCAACCCCAAAGAATAAGGTAATTACTGACAGAGAACTTGATAATGAAGGCGGAATTGTGATTGGGTATGTTTATTGATTTACTGAAATTAAACTAATATTAAGAAAACTAAAATAATTATTTTTCATCTAATTTCTTCAACTGCACTGAACCGCATTTTGGGCAAACTTTCTGCGCAGGTTCCATGATTATTGGTTTTCCAGTCCAACCGCAATGCAAACATTCATATTTCTTTGCCATAATTTATTTTATTTTAAAGATTAGCTAAATATTTATAATCCTCCCGAAAATAATAATTCTTTGATCTTGCCTCAGCGATTTTATAAATTCTCGCAAACAGTTCTTCTACCTTATCCCGGTCAAGATTTAAATATTCCTCTGAGATTTTATATATGTCCTCTTTATCCAACCTTTTTCCTTCTTTATTTCTTATCTTTAAATATTTTCCAAATATTGAATCATAACGGGTTATCTTTTTCTTCTGGTGCATTAATCTATCAAAGGTTTTGTCAATGCATATTTCACGTGATTTAACAATATTATATCCATATTCATTATCAACATCAAATTTATCCAAAGAATCTTCCTTAACCCAGCCCTTATGGAGTAACAAATAACAGGTTTCCAAAAAATCATCATACTCAGGAATATATTCTATTTTATCCCAATTATCCCCTTCCTTAGTGACTTGGCTATAATCACTCCAGCCTACAAACAGGAAAATTTCAAGGGTTGCAAATAAATCATAAGCTTCTTCTTCAAAATAAAGATATTTGTGTTTCAAAAGAAAATCATGAGCGATCCCTGGATAATTTCCAAAATAATGAAAAGGTTTTTTTAATCTTCCAAGACCATTTTCACCTTCCCCTAATTCACATTGCCTTGTAGAAGATTTCCCTGATAAAATATCAATAAATTTCTTCCTCATCTTTTTCCTGATAATCTTTCCTATAAAAAACTACTGAAAAATAAACACTAATCCAGCATTTTCTTTATAATTTTCTCAGCATCAAATTTCTCCAAATCTTTGTATTCCTGCCCCATTCCCAAAAACAGAATTGGTTTATCGGTTTTCTGTTTTACTGAGAGCATTGCGCCTCCTTTCTCATTTACATCAACTTTTGTGAGAATTAAAGCATCAAAGTCAACCTCCCCGAATTTCTCAATCTGTTCCAGAATATCGCTTCCAGTAAGTGAGTCAAGCACTAAAATAGTCATGTCGGGCTTATTAATTCTTAAGATTTTATGCAATTCTTCCATAAGGTTCTTATCAGAATGCAATCTCCCCGCGGTATCCACAAGAACTACCCCATTAATCGCCTCAGCGTGCTTCTTTGCATCAAAAACAACTGCTGCTGGGTCCCCCCCATATTTGTGTTTTACAATATCAATCTTAAGATTATCCGCATGAGCTGCTAATTGCTCAATTGCCGCAGCTCTGAAAGTATCAGCCGCAGCGAACACAACAGGAATCTTCTGTTCCTTCAGTAAATAACCTAATCTCGCAATTGTGGTTGTTTTCCCCGAACCATTATACCCGAAAAACAATACCATACAGTTTCCCTGTTCTTTTATCTTATCTTTAATAAAAGTTTCTATCTTAAATTCATCCTGTTCAAGCAGATTTAATAGTTCGGTTCTCAAAAGTTTTTTTATATTTCTTCCGTCTTTATCCCTAAGTTTCTCAGAGATTTCCTCTGCTACATCAAAAGAAACATTTGCCTTTATAAGCTCCAGTTTAAATTTTTCCAAATCCTTCTCGGAAATTTGTTTTGAGAAAAAACTTCTTTTTTTAGGTTTAACTTCTTCTCTAATTTCCACATCCTTTTCTTCTATTGGTTTGCTCTCTGTTTTGGGTTCATTTTCCTTTTTTGGGGTAGATTCTTTTTTAATCTTATCCCCCGTCTTTTTAGATTTAATGATTGTTTTCTTTTCAATTTCCTGAATATTTACCTCATCTTTGTCTTCTGCGGGTTTCTCAAATTTCTTTACAATTCCTTTTAAACTCTTTTTTATAAATCCAAACATAATTACTGATAAATTGGAAGCAATGATTTGGGGTTCATATATCGGTTTATTCTAAGACGATCTTCAGGGAAACTGTCAATCAATAAATTTATATCAAGTCCCTTAAATTGAAGAGTTTCTGTTTCTTCATTAGGCGTTAACTTTAAGAATACATTTTCTCTTGTTTGTTCTAACGAAGGCATTAACAAATTCTTGATTCCGCTATTAACAAGAATATCATAAATATCCCCGTTTGGCAAAGCCAGTTCAGGAAATCTGCTTCGGTCTTTTATGCATTGCACAGTTCCTGCGCTTAAATTTAGTTCTTTTGAATATTTATCCAGTCTATCAATAAAATCATCCATAATTAAGTTTCTAAAAGTTTTAAATCTTCGGAAATTTCAAGAAAAGCCCACGCCCAGATTATTGCTTCAAAGGCTCTCACACAATCCCCCTTTTCTGTGAAATGTTTGGAATCGCTGATGTATGCCTCGATGTTTTTTTTGAATTCTTCGCCTTTCTCAGTTTTGGCAATTATATTTTTCTCTTCTATTTTACTGAGCCATTTTTCTGTTTCTGTTTTTAGGGCTTCTTTTGTTTCCATAATATTGGTTTGAATTAAACAAAAGTTTGTTCAAATCCTGTTAATTCCCTTACTAAAAATTATTCAAATAGGCTTAAAATCAACTAATCATATAATGGAATTGGATTATATTTTAGTGCTGAAAGCCCTTGATGAAATACCCTTTGGAGTTGGCAAGAAACTCTTAATTGATTTCCTGCAGGGAGAAGAAGGAAATGAGTCTATCAGAAGGAATTGTTTAAACACAGGCGAACTTTTTGGAAAATTAAATTGCAGCAAAGAAAAATTAACTTCAATGATAGATAATTTAATTCTAAACAATATGATTAATCTGACCTCAATCAAAGGCAACAAATTTTGGAGAGTAATGGAACTGAGTGAAAAAGGGAAAATAGAAATTGATAATCCAAGCCTCTATAAAAGAAAACTGGGTTACGGATTTAAAGAAACAAAAACTATAATCACCGATAAAGAAAAAACTCTTTTTAAAGCATTGCCTTTCCTTGACAAATTTAATAATGAACAAAAAAAATCCATTATCTGCAAAAATTCAAAAATTCTCTGCATCGCCGGGGCAGGTTCAGGAAAGACCACTGTGCTTACAGAAAGAATAAATTTTCTGGTAAACTATTGCTCGCAGGACCCAAATAAAATTCTGGCAATAACATTCACAAAAAAGGCGAGACAGGAAATGCTTTCCAGAATTTCTGATGGATCAATTTCTGTTGAAACATTCAATTCTTTTTGCGAGAAAACCCTCAGGCAACATAATAACCTCATCTACAGCAAGCCCGTTAAAGTAATCAATTATCGCGACAAGATATTAATTCTTAGAAAAGCTTTGTCTTCTCTAAAAATATCTATGGATCAAGCCATAGACACATATTTTTCAGAAGCTCAAAAAAAAGGGAAACCCGAAGAAAAACTGGCAAATATCTTCCTAAATGATGTGTTCTTTCTGAGGGATTATTTTAAATTTAAAAATGTTCCCATCAAAATTGAATCTTTTGAAACCACAATAGAACACGAAAAGAGTTTAAAAATGGTCCTGAAGATATGCAAATATATTGAAAATTATATGAACAAAAATGGGTACCGGGACTTTGCAGACCAGTTAATTGACACTCTTTCCCTGTTTGAAAAATATCCTGAGCTAATCCCAAAATTTGAGCATATTTTGGTTGATGAATATCAGGATGTAAACTCAACGCAAATAAAATTAATAGATCAACTTTCCGCAGTTAATTTATTCTGCGTCGGGGACCCGAGGCAATCCATTTATGGGTGGAGAGGTTCAGATATAAGATACCTCATCAACTTTGAAGAAAAATACCCTCAATGCGAGATTATAACTTTAACAAAAAATTATCGTTCAACAGAACACCTAGTCAAACTCATAAACAATTCCATAAAAAATATGGGGTTGGCTGACCTTGAATCAAACTTGAAAGGAAAAAAAGACGTACAATTATTAAAATTTTCTTCACAGACAAATGAACTTGAATTTGTTATTAACGAAATAAAATCGTCGAAGATTCCAAGAAATGAAATTTTTGTTTTGGCAAGAACAAATAAATTGCTGAATGATATTTCGGAATTGATGAAGCAAAAAAAGATTGAACATGTTGTCAAAAGCGATGAAACCAGAAAAACTGTTTTAGCTCTTGAAGACGAAATAACTCTGGCAACAATTCATTCAATAAAGGGAATGGAAGCGGAAATGGTATTTGTAATTGGTTGCACCCCAAATAATTTTCCGTGCAAAGGCTCAGAACACCCGGTAATAGATTTAATCAAGATTGAAGAATATGACAAAGAAGAGGAAGAAAAGAGATTATTTTATGTGGCAATGAGCCGGGCAAAACAAACTCTATATTTAACTTACACAAAATCACATACTTATTTTATTACAGACTGGATGTTAAATTTCATTAACGAAAAAGAGTTTCAGCAAAAACCAATTCTAAAAATAAATCAATTAAACAGCAATCCAACAAAATCAAAATCCTCAAACAAGACTCCGACAAAACAAAGTCAACTAAAAAGTAATTTGGCAAAACCAAACATTTCGAATGAGATTCTCACAAAATTAAAAAACTGGCGGAAAGAGATTAGCAAAGAATCAGAAATTCCAGCTTATTGCGTAATGCATGACAGTACCTTAATAGAAATATTAACAAAAATGCCGGTCAATTCATCAGAACTGCGGGACATCCGCGGTCTTGGTCCAGCCAAAATAACCAAATACGGAGACCAGATATTGAAGATTATTAAGAAAAATTAATTATGGTATTTTTAACTTCAATTAACCAGAAACAAGTTTATATTTACATTTAAAATTATTGTAATTCTACTACTCTAAAAGCAACATCGCGGTCTCATATTTTGGTTTAATTACTGCCTTTGCTCGAGGGGTTAATTTTTTCCAGGACCTCTGCAATTTTTCTTTAACAAAAGTTCTTGCTTCATTGATTTCCAATTTTCTTACAACCGAAGCCAGATTAAACAAAGCCGCAATATTATCAAAATGAGACCTTGCATCCGCATCAGCAATGCACTCCGCTTCTATTGTCTCTCGTTTGATATCTTTGCTTCCCCTGTGAGCCAAAATGCAGTGTTTAATTTGTTCAATCCGGTCTTCTGGATAATTATACTTTGCAAGTAATTTTCCCGCATGCTCTGCCCCGGAAATATGGTGATTTTTATAATCCCCTAAAATACTCCCAATATCATGCAACCAAGCCGCAATTTCCACAATCTCCATATCAGCTCCGGTTTCCTTTGCCAATTGTTTTGCATATTTCACCATGCTGACGAAATGGTAATTATAAGCGGACATCCCAAAAAAGTTAGTTTCCTTTCCGCATTCTTTTTTTACATAAATCCTTATTTCCTCGACTAAATCCATAATAAATGCCATCATTTTAGGTATGTAACAACAAGCCAAAAAGCTTCGTAGGTTAATAACCAATAAGCTCCGTGCTTACAAGCATATCCGCTGACCGGCTTATGAGCTTACCTCAATACCCTCCTCCCCCATACCAGATGTTTCTTGCTTCTTCAACCTCTGCTTTGGAGACATCATTGGAGTCAGCTTTCCATCTTGCAATAAACGCCATTAGTTCAGGCATGTCAATTAATCCATCAAAGTTAGTGTCCGCTTTGTGTCCATCACCAACAGAAAAAGTAATATTCCAGTCATTTTCATTGTAATACCCATCAGTTGAGTTGCATCTTATGTAATAAATATAGGTGTGATTGTTTTCCAGGTCAGTAACTAGAGTTGAATGGTTGGTTGAATTCGTGTTTGTAAAATTAAATTCCATATCTGTGTAGTTTGTGCCAGAAACATTTGAGTATCGGCATGTTGCATTAATGTTTGTTGTCAAGGATATGTTTGTAGTGGTTGTGCCTGTGGCGAGGGTGCCAGTTGGGGATGGATTTGAATAGGTTGGTGGAGTAGTGTCATCTGTTGGTCTATCGCCCGCAACAACAGAAATATCATCATAATACCAATACCCATCTTCAGAACATCCTTGAATTGCATGTGTTCTTATCATCACATTAACAGTTACTTCCGTTCCATCCAATTCGTTTTCAATTGCGGAATGCTTTTGTACATCATCAACCCAGAGTTCAAATGCTTTCGTAGAAAATTGATAGCCTAACTGTACCTTACTCCATTTACCTTGAAGTGATGTATAAGGAACCGCAGTATCCAACTCATTTCTATTATCATTCCAGGTCACATCTATTAAATGTGCACCAACACCTGTTCTCATATCAACTTGCATATAATGATTGTTATAGTTCATACCAGTTAAATGCACTCTGCCACAATCTGGACTGAAGTCTGATGGGAAATAATACCAAGTGGTCAACCATATCCACGTATCAGACGACTGTTCTGAGATGGCTGCTCTATAATACGATCCGTCGGTGATACAAGCAGCTAAACTATATGACCCACTATGAATATGTGTAGTCGATATTCCAGCATTTACACATTCGCTTGTATCAGTGTCCATATACTTTCCGATTGGTGGCACCTTTTGACCTATCCAACTTTCAAAATCTTCTTCGAAAATAACTGCAAAATCCTGCACTCCTAGATTCTGTCCCGAAACATCAGCTATACTAATAGCATTTTCTGAAATATTCTCTATATTATCAGCACTTATCCTCGTGACAATAAAAACACCACCGAATAAACCACTAAAAAAATCAAGAACAGAACTAAAAAAACCATCACTATTTTCCTCATCCAACTCACTGACGACCACCTCTCCCAAATCAAACTCAAACGGATCAGTGATATTTACAATCTCGTTTGCTCCGTAAACATCCTTTAGAGTTTTGACATGCAGATAAACATCAGAGTAAAGTTCAAATGTTCCTGATTCTGAATTGTTTAAATTTCCAGAAGAATCATTTGCATAAATTGTGTAACTATAAGTTCCGTTAGTCCAGTTCAGATAATTATAGATGTAAATTGTAGTTTGATTGCTCATCGTGTAATTTATTTCTGTTCCGTCTGGTGGAGCAATGCCAACCAGAACAGTGTTTACCTCAACATTATCAGTTATATTTACTGTTATGGTAACATTCTCGCCTAATCCCTGTGGATTCGGTAAGGCTGAAATAGAAGTTACATTTGGCGCTGTTGAATCAACTGTCAAAGTACAATTACTGTCACCCCAATCTGAATTGCTGTCATTGTCATAAGCGATGCAGTTCCAGATATATGTTCCTTCTGGTAAGGTCTTTGTGAATGTTGTCGAGTTTGATGTTCCGCTTATGTTTTTTGTCTCATTTGCATGCCATCCTGACCAGTCACCCCAAAGCGTGATATTTTCAAGGTTTGAATTATCTGATGCCGAACAGTTGAAAGTTATTGATGATTTTATGGTTCTGTAGTTGTCAGTGGGCGACTCTAATGTAACAATAGTATACGGATAAGATACATTATACTCATCGGCCCCAATATCCCAGGTTCCGGCTCTTATTTCGCCGTCTAGATCATCTGTAAAAGAAAGGTTGCCATCTGAGGATAAATTAGCACCTGCATTTATTGCATTAACATCTGTCGAAGCAAGATGAAAGTCATCGTTATCTCCATCTACAAAAACCACTGCCTTATTATCATAACTATTATCTGGTGAACTTGTATCATCTGCAAGATTATTGTTATGAACATAAGTTGCGAAAGAACTAATATCATAACATAATCCACTCGCATTTTGAATTAAGTTATTTTTAAGATACAGCGAAACATCACCACCACTATCTTTTAAACTTATACCCATCCCGATACTATTCGCAAGTGTGTTACTATAAATAATATATATATTTCCCGCTGTCCCAAAATTATGAACAATTCCAATACCATATAAAATATTATTCCAAATTTTGACTACAGCACCATTAGCACCTCCAAGATTAATTCCTCTACCCCCTATGCTTCTTATTATATTATGAGCTATATGAATTTCACCAGTTGCTCCAGAAACTACCGCTATATTCTGGTTATGACTGTTAGTTTTATCTAATTGCAGTCCTTCTACTCGAACATAATCCTCATTAATAGTTATAAGTCCTGCATTATCTGCTGCCCATGTTACCAACCGATACTTCCCATCATTCCACTTTCCATCATGCCTCTGGCTCACTCCAACTTCTGAAGAATTAACAGGAGTATAAATCTTGATGTAATTGTCAACACTGGTAGTCCACCCATCAACAGTCACAGCAGTTGTATCAGCCCCGTCTCCATAACACGCAATATTCAAAGTATAATTCCCCTCAGTTAAGTTAGAAGTGTTAAGGTGACTGGAATCATTAGCGCAAACACCCCCATCCGCAGCATCAACTGCATCATCAAGGGAATTAAACGCCCTTGTGATATTATAAACTATTTGGTCAGTTATATTTGCTGGAACCTCTCCTTTTGCTGTTATCACATTATAAGCACTCGAATTAATCCTCCCTGAAATATAACTGATATTTCCTTCGTAAGTGACTTTATCCCCAACCCCCACCTTATCAGCCTGCGAAACATTAAACACAGCCACTCCGTTTGTGATGGTGATGTTGGTGGGTCCGTTTTTTAAGTCAGACGTGTTGGTTCCCACAGAATAGTAGACATCAGTTGCAGCAAACGAAACCGAAGGCAACAAGAGAAAGACCAATGCAAATACAATACCCCAATTTAATGAAAAGAATTTTGAGGTTTTCATAATTATATTTCTATTTATTATAGAATGTATGAAATCAATTAATCAACCCTCTCCAAAAAGTCTAATTTCGCGCATTTAACTATCTGCCAGCATTTGTTCATTTTTATAATTGAACTACTCAACAAAATATCTCTTTTTCTTCAGTATTTCTCGTCCATAATGCTAATTTTTATTAAAAATTTTCATGCTGGTCTAAAATTTCTTTTCTGTTTTTAGGAGTTGCTTTGGTTTCAATTTCATAAACCTGCATATTTGTAGCATCTAAAACATCTGCTATCGAATTGACGGTTTCAACTTCTGTCCCTACGGATAAACCTTTTTCTTTTAAAATCTTATACATTGGAGATTTAACTAAAAAATGTTTTGTTGATTCATTTTTATTATGACTAAATATTCCTTCATTCAAAACAATTCCTTCCTATTCCAGCAATTCATGCGCTTTCTTTTGTCCTGGGTAATTTAAATTTTCAAGTTATCTCAACAAATTAAACCTTTGGACCTTTAAAAAAATTATCCTCTTTGTGCTCTGTATTTGAAAACGCTTCTTCAAGTGAAAAACCTTCCTCGACCTTATCACCCCTCATCATATTTTTTACTTCAACAGGCTGGAAGCAGGGTTCATCTTTGATCTCAATCTTGTCAATTTCATCAAACATGATTTTTACTTCTTCAAGGTCTTTTGAAAACATTTTTATCTCAGCTTCATTTAAATCTATTCTTGCGAGTTTTGCAATCTTTTCTATACTCAGGTCTCCCATTAATTAAATCAATATAAAATAACAAAAACAAATAAAAATTAAATTATCGTTTCTTTTTAGTGGATTTTCCTGCTGAGCTTATATATCTATCCGCTTCTTCTGCAACAGCTTCTCTTAAACCAAGTCCTGTTGCAAGAGCAAATCCAAGACCAACGCTTGCGATTATTACCAATAATATATTGTTTACTAAGCCTGGGTTTACGCCCAATACAGGTAGAGCTAAAGCAATTGATACATACACTGTGAAAAAGTTTACTATTTTTCCCACAAGACTGTTGTATCTCCCATCGCTGTGTGATATCTGGTCTTCAAAGAAACCACCTAGTATATAACCCACTACCACAATTATTGCGGCTCCAACAGCCATTGGTATGAAATTTACAATCCTGTTTATGAATAATTCAAGGGATGCAATTCTCAAAGTTTCTACTGCTGACTGGATGAATACCAAATAGATTAACCATGATCCAGCTATTTTAAATAACTTACTTAATTTAAATCCTTTGCATCTTAAGTAATTATTTATTTTTATGCCAATGCACAACCTTTCAATCACCGCCCCTACCAGTTTACCAAGTGCGTAACCTATCACCAATAGCAACAATGCTCCGATTAAATTTGGAACAAAAATTACCATACTATTTTTTAGACTTACCAACAAAATACTTAAATTCTGTAGTCCGAACATAAATATATTACATAAGTATTATATATAAAAATATCCTGTAATTCAATATTATAAGTTATTTTTAGACTATTTCTGTAAAATTACACCTTAATAGCATAAGTTCCCGGGGCTTCAAAACCCAATTCTTTTGCAATTTCACTATCTTCAGACTTAAAAACAATTATAATACCCTGCCAGTTCTCTGTTAATTCCCTTGTTTTACATGCAGGACATTCTTTAGTCTCTGTGAGCCTGTGGCATGTTTTACATGCTTTTTCCACCATATAATATATTTCTTTTAAAAATAGAATAATAACTTAAAATAGGATAATTCTTAACTTTTCCTTTTATTGCTTATTGTCTGCCCTGAAGGCCAAAAGCCCAATAATCTGCAAAATGTGATTCGAGCATTACTAAGAAAATCAGGAAGTTATTATATTAAAATATTTTCAATCATCTGAAAAAATTTTGAGCATTTTATCAAATTCTTCCAGAGACAAATTCTTAAAAACATTCTTTTCAAAAATTTGACATTTTTCATATAATTCATCGAAAAGTTCTCTTAGATACAGATGATTGATTTTTAATCCGTCTTGTTTTTGAAAAGATCTGGAATTTATTCTAATATCGCATCCAGAAAAAAATTTACTAAAAATTTTTCTTGAAATTCTATAATCGTCTTGAACAATTCCTGCTGTTCTTCTTCATTCAAATCAGAAATTTTTTCAACATGCCTTTTTGGAATAACTAAAAGATTTCCTGGCATTAAACAAGGATTGCTGAAAATAACCCTGACAGAATCTCCATTTTTCAAAATCTGGGTTTTTTCTGGATTGATGTTGCAAAAAGGACAATTCCTAAATATAATCCATTAAAAAGAAACAAAATAATTATTAAATATACCTCCTCCTTTTTAGCATTTTCTCAAAAACATCCAAAATTTTAGCTGTTTCTTCATTTTTATAACCTTCCAAAAAATATTTCCAGCAGTCAAGCTCATAGTGGATTGACCTGAAATTCTGGTATAAATTAAGCAAATCAGCTGCCTTCTGCTCCAAATTTTTTGTTTCCACACCTAAGCCAAAGTCTATAAAATAGAGCTCGTTGTTTTTGACAATTATATTTGAAGTTGTTAAATCCCCGTGAATTATATCTATTATATGCATCTTTGAAACACCTTCACCCATTTTTTTGCAGAATTTCCCGCAATTAGCTTTATCCAGAAGTTTTTTCAATTTAACTCCATCAATAAATTCCATCTCCAATCTGAACTGCTCTGTTTCAAACAGAATAGGAACTTTGATACCAATTCTCTTCACATCAGATAATAATTTTGCCTCTTTTCTTGTTCTTGATTTCCTAAGAAACTTGTCAAGTTCTTCCTCTCTATAATTCTTGCTAACTCTTTCTTTTATGATTTTTTCACCATCAAAATATATTTTTGCTTCTGCTCCCTGAAATATCAGTTTCATAAATTATCTTATATTTCTAATTTACCGCAGAATAACATCGCCCACTAAGTTCCCAAACCGTTTTTAATTACATCAAGGAAAGGTATAAATACCATCAGTGAAATAAAAGAAACCAGAACATACACTAAACCCCCAATTATCAAGTTCCTTGACATCACAGTATTCCTGTGTATCCTATCTTCACCAACCTGAATCCCGCTCGTAAACCAAGATAAAATAATTATGGTTTCCAAAGCATAGAATCCTATAGCCAACTGAAATGTTGAAGCTGATATTGGCACCTCTTTTATAACTGATAAAAATGCAGCATAACCAACTGACCCCGAAGGCATATCGCCCATAGCATCTCCAAAAAAGCTAAACATTTCAAGCATCATATAAGTAAGCGTATTCATTATAGCGCAAATTAATGGCAATAATATCGTTGCCTGCATCTGCATACTTCCTATCACTTCTGAAAATTTTTCCTGAATAGACTCCTGGGTTTTATGCAAATTTTTCAAGTATCTTGAAATTGAAATCATTATCTCAGAAACAATTTTTGTTCCTTTATTCGAAGCGTCCACTATAGCTTTCAAAACCGAATAAATTAATTTGGAAGGGAACTGCATTATCGCTCCATCCTTCTCATCAAAAACTGCCTGTTCGAGAGTATGATTTTTATACTTTATATTTACATCAATTTGTTTCAATAAAGTTGATGCATAATGTCCCTTTAAAGTTGGCATTATTTTCCCTATTGCAACTTCTAAAGGAATCCCTCGGTCGATTTCCTGACCCAACCCAAACAACAATTCCTTAAATTCATCTTCCATTTCAACAATATCCCCTCTAAGTTTAATTTTCTGGAAAGAACTTAACCTGAAAATTATTGCAAAAGATATGAAAAATCCAAGAGTAATCACATAAGATATTTGAAGGGACAATGCGCTAAAATTTACATACCACAAATACAAAAAAGGCATTAAAATAACAACTCCAATAAAATAAGAAGATACAAAAAAATTTCCAATCCTAAATTTATTTTCCGGGGGCAAATCAGGATGCAAAGAGATATCAGGTTCAGGAAGAGTAACAACCCTTTTATCAAGGATCTCTTTTATTGCAAACACCAAAACTATTGGCAAGACAATATCATAAAACACAAAAATAAGCGCTGGAGAAATACTGTCTTCAAGGAAAATAGTTATTACAGGAAGCATTGTTAATGTTAAAGTTGGCAATAAAATACCGAGCGCATTTATAAGAGTAACCGGCGATGCAAGATTTATTACATAATTATTGGACCTTTCACTTAAAGAAGTAAGTATTATATCAATGGCTTCATCAAGCAGTTCCCTTCTTCGGTTTCCTGTTGCATACAAAGAATAAATAATTGCATTGATGGAATCTGAAAATGACCTGAAAGAACTTTTCCATCTTTCAGAATAAGCAAGCAAAGCCTGTTCCATTGACCTATAACTGCCTATATCCACATCCCATATCATTTTTTGCATATCATATGCCAAAGGTCCTGTTAAATTTGCGGTGGCAAATTTCAATGCCCCCTCAAGATTTGGGAAATTACGCATATAAATTACAATATGCAATATTAACATGATTATTTCCGAACCCGCCTTCAACTCATATATTTTCCTTAAACGACCTGGGGTGGTATATAAATAATAATAAAGTGCCATAGAAACCATTAATAAAATAACACCTACCGTAAAATCAATATAACCAAGCAAAAGCAGAAAAATTGTGCCAAGACAAAATAATAAACCGATTAGAATTGCAAATGAAGTCACGCCTTTGGGTGTAACTTTCAGGTGAGCAAAAGCTATTGATTCCTCCATTTTTTCTCTTGCTTTTTTATCAGGCTCTATATGCAACAAGTTTCCTGATAATTTTGCAAGTTTTTCATAAACTGTATCCGGGGTTGCGGAGAATCTTTCTTCTTCTTTGAAAACTCCGTAATTAATTGATTCCATTTTCGCGATTTTAGCCGCAGGAAACTGAACACCAGACTTCTTCTTTTTGTGTTCTACAATAAAATTAAGAAGACCCATAATAAACTTAATATTATCTTATAGAATGGAAATTGGATGTTTATTCTCAGGTGGAAAGGACTCAACCTTTGTTGCTTATCATGCAAAGGAAACTGGGAATCTAAAATATTTAATCACAGCAAAACCAAAAGAATGGAGTTATATGTTTCACTACCCAAACATTGAATTAACAAAAATACAGGCAGAAGTTATAGGTGTTGAACAGATTTTTTATGAGAGCTGCAGCGAGAAAGAAACTGAAGTTGAAGAACTTGAGAAAATAATTTCTAAATTGAAAATTGATGCTCTTACTGTCGGGGCTGTTGCATCAGAATACCAGAGGAACAGGGTTGAAAACATAGCAAAAAAACTAAACCTTGAATTAATCAGCCCAATCTGGAATATTGACGAAGTTGAATATCTGAAAAAATTAATAAACGTGGGTTTCAAAATAATTATTACCGGGGTTGCTGCGGAAGGTTTCACAGAAGAATGGCTTGGACGGGAAATTGATGAAGAATGTATTGAGGATTTAATTGAACTCAACAAAAAATATAAAACCAGCATTGTTGGAGAAGGTGGGGAATATGAAACATTTGTTCTTGATTGTCCTATTTTCAGCAAGAGAATTAAAATTGTTGAAAGTAAGAAAATTTATGAGGGGGATTCCGGGAGGTTGGAGATAAAAAAGGTTGGGTTGGTTGGGAAATAAATTACTCGGTTATTTAATATCCGCCACCAAACCAAATGTTTCTTGCTTCTTCTACTTCTGATTTATTCACATCATTTGAATCAGCTTTCCATCTTGCGATAAATGCCATTAACTCGGGCATGTCAATTATACTGTCGTTGTTGGTATCCGCCTTATGTCCATCACCAACAGAAAAAGTAATATTCCAGTCATTTTCATTGTAATACCCGTCAGTGGAATTGCATCTTATGTAATAAATATAAGTGTGGTTGTTTTCCAGATCAGCAACCAGAGTTGAATGGTTTGTTGAATTAGTGTTTGTGAAATTGAATTCCATATCTGTGTAATTTGTGTTTGAGGTGTTTGAGTATCTGCAGGTTGCGTTTACATTTGTTGTAAGGGAGATGTTTGCGGAGGTTGTGCCTGCGGTTAAGGTTCCAGTCGGGGATGGATTGGTGCGGGTTGGCGGGTTATTAGCTTCGGGATCAGAAAGGTAACCGCCATCAACAATATCTTGCCAGCTGTCAGTGAGGATTAAGGCATCGAATTTTCTGTAATGAGGGGGGGCATCATAGAGTGGTTGTGCTATTGTTCCTCCCATTTTAATATCTGTTATTGTAGGAGTGTCGACAGAAGAAGTCTGAATATTATTATACTCAAAGACCTTTTCACCGTTTATATACGCTGTAACTGATCCTGTATGATCAGATGCCATTTTAATAGCCATCACTACACTGTACCATCTTTCGTATTCTAATTGAATAGGATTTATATTACTATAACCATTTTGATTCTGGAAATAAACATCGCAATGTTCAAGTTCTGGATTAAGATGATAATTTGGATTACCTAAAAATACGGTGTAATGATGATCATCGTTGGTAACATAACTAGACCATTGTCCACGACTCGTGACCCATCTTATACCATCTCCCGTAATTTCAATTCCTTTGTCTCCACTCTGTACTTCAGAGCCCTCGTGCCAAATATCAAAACCATTTATTCTTTCAAAATTCATATAATAAGCAAGATAATATGTATCTCCTAAATTACAAGTTATCGGAAGATTTTGAGTATTATGGATTTCTGTATAATGTGCACCCCATCCTTGACTTATAGCATTTCCGCTATTTGCAGCACCCGGAAGCGCATCATTAAGATATACTGTACTGCCAGAAGCAGAACTTTGAGTTGTCCAATGCCAACTGCCATCATTTAATTGAATAGTAACGCTAATGTCAGCACCAGTATGCCATCCAGTAATATCTGCAATTGTTATGGATGTTGCTCCACTTCCTGCATTACTTGCTAATATTGTATCAGTTGATGCCAACCATTCAAAATATATATTGCCTTGAGGGGTATTTCCACATGTAGTATGCCCTCTATGTAATACTTCCATTGTCCAAAATGGAGGATTTGGTAATTCGCTTCCATCACATGGATGAGTCTCTGCATCCCAATAAAAATAATCCCCTTCCCACTGCACCCCGGTATCCTGTACAGAAACATCACCTGCATCAATAGTACCATCAGATGCATCATTGGTTTTATTTGTAATAGCCTCAGATGCATCAACATCAGGTACATTTACACTCTCACCGGAAACATCACTAACAACCATCTCATTAATACCCAAAACACGGTCAAACAAACTTTCAAAAAAACCAGAGATTGAACTAAATATTTTTGATGTGCTTAAGACACCACCAATTTCTTTTTCTTCAACAACAGCAAGATTATCATTATTCTCTTCAACAACATTTGATTCATCTACAATAAGCCCGCTCAAATCAAACTCAAACGGGTCTGTGATATTGACAATCTCATTGGCCCCGTAAGTATCCTTCAAGGTCTTTACATGTAAATAAATATCAGAATAAAGGTTAAATGTTCCAGTTTCTGAATTGTTTAGGTTCCCACCACCATCATTTGCATAGATGGTGTATATGTACGTTCCATTAGTGTAATTCAAGTAATTATAAGAATAAATTGAACTTTGGTTGGTCATTGTGTAATTTGTTTCACTTCCTCCCGGAGGAGTAATCCCAACCAAAACAGTATCAATCCCAACATTATCAGTAACATTTACTGTTATGGTTACATTTTCCCCCAACCCTTGGGGATCAGGTAAATCAGAAATAACGGTTACATTTGGTGGTGTTGAATCAACTGTCAAAGTATTATTGCTGTTACCCCAATCAGAATTGCTGTCATTGTCATAAGCAATACAGTTCCAGGTATAGATTCCTTCAGAAAGAGTTTTTGTAAATGGGGTTGAATTGCTGGTTCCGCTTATATTTACAGTTTCATTAGCATGCCATCCTGACCAGTCGCCCCAGAGCGTGATATTTTCAAGGTTTGAATTGTCTGATGCTGAGCAGTTGAAGGTTATTGAGGATTCTGTGGTTCCGTGGTTGTTGATTGGCGACACTAAGGTCACAACTGTATATTGGTAAGATGCATTATACTCATCAGCCCCAATATCCCATGTTCCGGTTCTCGTCTCTCCGTCTATGTCATCTGTGAGATTAGATAACAAATTAGTTCCATTGTCAATTAAAATAGAATCTGCTTTTAGATGAAAATCGTCATTCTCATAATCCACAAATAAATCAGAACTTAAGTTATTTGATATATCCAATCCATTAAAGCCGGGGTCAGTTCCTTCTGAATAAGCATTGTTTGTTGAATCGGCATGAAATGATCCAGCATAAGCATCTGTGCAATTAAAAGCAATATTGTTTTTGGATATTATTTGGCCACCCGTACTAGAGCGAATGCCATAATTACAATTTACTACAGTATTGCTGTAAATATAATTATTATCACTTCCACTTTGATCACCTACACCAATACATTGACCCCAGGTTCCACCAGCATAACCATAGATAATGTTGTTATACGCATAATTTGGTCGGCTGGAGGTACCTCTAAAATTAATGCCCTCACAATCTGTTTGTGAAGAATTGCTGGCTTTAACAATGCAATGGGAAACATTAAGATTATTGTTTCCATTATCTTGTATAACAATACCATACCTTGATGCGTAATTTGGAGATTCTATCTGAATACCTTCACACATTACATAAGAATCTAAAACTTTAATGGCATCAGCATCAACAGAAACTTCAAGTCTATATCTGTCACTATTCCACTTCCCATTATGCCTTTGAGTTGTCCCAACTTCAGAAGAACTGACAGGAGTATAAATTTTGATGTAATTATCTGCGCCAGTAGTCCACCCATCAACAACCACAGCGTCTGTATCAGCCCCATCCCCATAACACGCGATATTCGGAGTATAATTTCCCTCAGTTAAATTTGTGATGTTAAGGTGATTAGAATCATTGGCGCAAACACCCCCATCCGCTGCATCAACTGCATCATCCAAAGAATTAAACGCCCGCGTAATATTATACACAATCATATCAGAAACATCCAAAGGAACCGCGCCTTTGGCAGTAACAACATTATAAGCACTCGAATTAATCCTCCCTGAAATATAACTAACATTCCCAACATAAGTTATTTTATCCCCGACTCCGATTTTGTCAAGTTGGGAGACATTAAATGTGGCTACTCCGCTACTGATTGTAATTGTTGTAGAACCGTTTTTCAGATCAGAAGCATTGGTACCCACAGAATAATAAACATCAGTAGCAGCAAAAGAAAGTGTTGGAATTAAAAGAAAGACTATAACCAGAACAAAACCAACTCTCATCATCGCCCCCCCCGATTTAAATTCAATAGGAATGATTCTGAGGTTTTCATAATACTATTATTTAAGATATATTTAATTCAATTTTTTCAATTAATTCCTCAAGCTCTTTAATTTTCTGTTTTATCTGAGCTATATAATCCACCTCCTTTTCATCTACTTCCTCTTTTTCAGGCACATGGATTCCTTTTATAAACTCAAGGATTTCCTCGTTTGTTTCCAGTTCCACTACATCATTGGTTTCAGCATCTATGAATGCCTGATAAGCGATTCCCGCGGAATCATAAGGAACAACCACAACTTTCCAGTATAACTTACCTTCCCTGCTAAAGGGCAATGGTTCAACAATTCCGAATCTTGTCCAGTCAACAATTGGATTGCTTTTCCTCACAAAGTCAGCTGCTTTAACAGGTCCTGTTAATGTGTTTTCGCTGGACAGTTCCAATCTTCCTATTTCCCCGGTCCTCGCATCTATAAGGAATATTTTAAAGACCCCGTGACTTTCCCCATAAGGTTCTGTTGAAGTAAACCATTTCAATCCATCCTCTGTATCTAAAAGGAATGGCTGCCTGTTAAAATCCAGGTCCTGGATATCAACCTGATCTTCGTGAATGAAAAAATAATTTATCAAACCATCCTTAAAAGCATAAGACTCTACATACAACCTCGCAAGTTCTTCAGGGAATATCCTGTTATTTTTTAACAATTCATTTTCCTGCGCCTGTGAAGGGTCAAAGAATTCTATAGTCCCGTCAGAAGAAACAACAAAAATACCCTCAAAGTTCGGCAATGCATATATCAACCCATAATAAAATCTGTACTCATATGAAATTGCAGGAACTATTGTATAAACCTCATTATTCCATGCCAGATAATAAGGATCCTCAAAATCAACAAAATATTTTTCTTTATATAAATTCCAGAAAAGGTTATCAAAAATTTGCATTGTCTCCCCAATCTCCAAATCTTTCTCCACTATTTCCGCATTCTTCTCCTGCATAGTTGCGTCAACAATCACCAC
>Ga0164318_10001706_pt1 | contig 19834 bp, 14 predicted proteins | sample GuaBasSedimGuay9_FD_113734 | JGI IMG/M metagenome (GOLD analysis project Ga0164318, IMG submission 113734) | Subseafloor sediment microbial communities from Guaymas Basin, Gulf of California, Mexico - Guay9, Core 4571-4, 0-3 cm | ecosystem: Environmental > Aquatic > Marine > Hydrothermal vents... | reverse complement strand
GTAATCTTTTAGGTAAACTGTCCCGCTAAGTGGCCTTGCACTTAGCGGGTCGAAAGATACTCCTTGAAAGTTTTTCAACCCGCTGAGAATAAAACTACTCAGCGGGTTTCCCTTCTTCTCAACCTGCTGAGAGCAAAAGCCCACTCAGCAGGTTTTATTGACCCGCTAAGTCGGCCAGCCCGTTTGTTTGGGCTGGGACTTAGCGGGTCGAAAAATAGTACTTTTACTGAAAAATAGAATCTCTCTTATTGTGAAAAAGACAAATAAATCCGAACTTTTACTCTTTGGTGAAACTTATCATATTTACAATAAAGCTGTCGGAGACGAATTGCTGTTCAGAACAGCGAATGATTATTATTTTTTCCTTAAAAAACTGACAAGATTTATCCTTCCTGTTTCAAATATTTACGCATACTGCTTAATCCCAAATCATTTTCATCTCCTTTTAAAAATTAAAGAAGTTGAAGAGATTGATAAACCGATAGACTTTAATGACGATAAAATCCTACAAAAGACATTTACTAACTTTTTTATCAGTTACTCAAAATCTTTCAACAAAGCACATCAAAGGCAGGGGCGATTATTACTTCAAGCTTTTAAAAAAATCCATGTTGATGAGGGGGATTATTTTACTTCATTGGTCAATTATATCCATCGGAACCCAATTCATCATGGGCTGGTAAAGAATTATCAGAATTGGAAATATTCTTCGTACAACACTTATTTATCTGATAAGCAAACGAGTATTGATAGGCCGGAAGTCATGTCATACTTTGACTCACTTGAAGATTTTATTGAGTTTCATGAAGAGAATAAGATTCACCTGGGAGCTGAAAAATATTATCTTGAATGACTATTCTCAACCTGCTGAGAGCAAAAGCCCACTCAGCAGGTTTGATTGACCCGCTAAGTCGGCCAGCCCGTTTGTTTGGGCTGGGACTTAGCGGGTCGGAAACATATTCTCTCCGGAAAAGTTTTTCAACCCGCTGAGAATAAAACTACTCAGCGGGTTTGAACAAAACAAAAACCCCGAAGCCAAAAGCCCCAGGGTTCATACTTTAAACCAATAAGTACTTTATTTAATATCACTAAAATAGCGCATAAACTGCATGCGTTCATAAACATCAGGATGCTCAGAAGCTGCCTGGCTGAGTTTGCCACGGAATTGCTCAATATAATTGAATCCGTGTTTTTCCATCCAGTCGTGTACAAAGTTGAGCATTTCATTAACATAATCGGGGCCATGCTTATAAATGGCCGAAGTAATTTGCGTTATCGTTGCTCCTGCAAGCAGTTGTTTAATGATTGCTGCTCCATCATGAATACCGGTTGAAGCTGCAAGATCAACTTTGGTGCGTTTGGCCATAATGGCAATCCAACGTAAAGAATTGGCAATTTCCTGTGGTGTGCTGAATACATCAGCAGCTGTAATCTTCAGGTTGTCAATGTCAATATCAGGACTGGAAAAACGGTTGAACAGCACAACGCCATCAGTACCAAATTCTTCAAGGCGAAGAATGACTTTGCCAAGATTTGAAAAATAAGGGCTGATTTTAACTGACACAGGAATATTGACTGTTTTCTTTACTTTTTTCAGAATTTCGTAATACCGTAATTCATTGTCATTGCACGCTTTATCAGGATTAAAAGGCATTACAAAAATGTTCAGTTCTAGAGCATCTGCACCGGCTTTTTCAATTTGCTTTGCAAAGGAAGTCCACTCCATTGTACTCACACAGTTCACACTGGCAATAATGGGCATTGTCACCTTGCTTTTGGCATCATGAATAAGCTGTAAATATCCGCTGAGCTCTTTTTCCTTAATATGAACATCAATGTAATCGAGTGTTTCCGAGTAGTCGGAATAGAGCATGCCATCAGCTTCTGCTTTTTTTATCTGATGATTGGCTTCAAGCATAATTTGCTCTTCAAACAATGATTTCAGCACAACAGCGCCAACTCCATTTTTGTCGAGCTCTACAATTTTACTAACTGAATCTGTAAGTCCTGAACTACCTATTACTATTGGATTTCGTAATGTGAGTCCGAGATATTTTGTGGTTAAATCTGCCATTTGGAAATTATTTTTTGAATTTATTTTTCAATTAAAAATCTGGAAGAGGTCTTAATTCGCCTTAATTTTTTCCATGATGTATTTGTGCATACCGGCTGCGGCTTTGCGGCCATCGCCCATGGCAAGGATAACAGTTGCACCACCCCTGACAATATCACCACCGGCAAATAAATCTGGAATTGAAGACTGCATAGTCTCTTTGTCAACCACGATTGTTCCCCAATCGGTTACCTTTAAATCAGGTAAACTGGCCGGAATTAATGGGTTTGGAGAAACGCCAACACTCACGACTACTGTGTCAACATCAATAATAAATTCAGATCCTTCGATAGCAATTGGCCTGCGACGTCCTGAAGCATCGGGTTCACCCAATTCCATTTTTTGAATTTTCATTTTGTTCACGCGGCCATTCTCATCAGCATAATATTCAAGCGGATTGTGAAGGTTCATAAATTCGATACCTTCTTCTTTGGCATGTATCACTTCTTCAACACGTGCGGGCATTTCTTCTTCTGAACGACGATAAATAATCATTGACCTTGAAGCACCGAGCCGTTTGGCTGTACGTACTGAATCCATGGCTGTGTTACCACCTCCGATAACAGCAACTAAATCACCACTAATTACAGGAGTGTCGTATTCCGGATTGGCTGCATTCATCAGGTTTACACGGGTTAAATATTCATTAGATGAAAAAATACCGTTGTAATTTTCTCCCGGAATATTCATGAAACGTGGCAATCCTGCGCCGCTTCCTACAAAAAATGCCTGGAAACCTTGCTTTTTCAAATCATCGAAAGAAGCCGTTTTGCCGACAATGAAGTTGGTAATGAATTTCACACCCATTTTACGGAGGCTTTCAATTTCTACATCAACAACTTCGTTGGGCAACCTGAATTCGGGAATACCATATTTCAACACACCACCAATTTCGTGCAATGCTTCAAAAACAGTAACATCATATCCAAATTTTGCAAGGTCGCCGGCAGCAGCCAATCCGGCAGGACCGGAACCAATTACTGCCAGTTTAATATTGTTGAATTCGGCTGTTTCAGGAACGGCCATTTTACCACTGTCTCTTTCGTAGTCGGCTGCAAAACGTTCCAGAAAGCCAATCGCAACTGCGGGCTTACCCATTTTAATTGTATAGAAACATTGTGCTTCGCACTGCTTTTCCTGTGGGCAAACACGGCCACAAACTGCCGGTAAACCATTGGTGTCTTTCAGCACTGCTGCTGCTCCAAGAAAATCTTCTGTTTCAATTTTCTTGATAAATTTTGGAATGTTAATCCCCACCGGGCAACCCGTCATACATGTTGGGTTTGGACAGTCGATACAACGTTGGGCTTCAAGTACGGCCTGCTCGGCTGTCAATCCTGAATTGACTTCAACATTGCTCCGGTTCCTTACCATCGGATCTTCTTCGGGCATATTTGTACGGGTTTTACCCATACGTTCCTTTGCCTTGATACTCTTTCTGATTTCAGTGCGCCACTCCTGACTTCTTTCGGCTTTTAAATATTCAAGTATATTTTCCATTATCCAGCTATCTCTTCGGTTTCTAAATATTTTTGATAGGCTGCAACTTCCTGATCTTTATAAGCACCAAGACGCGACATCATTTGCTCGAAATCAACCTGGTGGGCATCAAATTCGGGGCCATCTACACAAACAAATTTTGTTTTTCCTCCAACAGTTACCCTGCAAGCACCACACATTCCGGTACCGTCAACCATAATTGTATTGAGGCTGGCGTAGGTTTTAATATTGTATTTCTTGGTAGTTAATGCGGCAAATTTCATCATGATGGCCGGGCCAATAACTACAGAAAGATCCACTTTTTCGCGTTGAATAACTTCTTCCATTCCTGCCGTAACCAAACCTTTTTTTCCTGAAGAACCATCGTCAGTCATCACAATAACTTCGTCAGAAAACTCACGCATTTGTTCTTCCAGAATGACCAGATCTTTATTTCTGGCAGCCAGAACTGTTATTACACGGTTTCCGGCTTTTTTAAAACCTTCAACTATCGGAAGCAGCGGCGCAACGCCAACACCTCCACCGGCACAAAGTACGGTTCCAACTTTTTCGATGTGGGTCGCCATTCCGAGGGGGCCAACAACATCCTCAATTTCATCACCGACTTCCAAAGCCAATAACTTTGCTGAGGTTACTCCAACTTTCTGTACAACAAGTGTAACTGTACCTTTATCAGGATTAGATGAAGCAATAGTAAGTGGTATGCGCTCTCCTTTTTTATCAATTTTAATAATGACAAAGTGGCCCGGTTTGCGCGATAGGGCAATTTCAGGAGCATCCAAAACAATTTTGGCTACATTTTCGGAAAAGAACTCCTTTTCAATTATTTTACTCATGATTTTATCTAAATGTTTTCAATATTTTCAAAAAAAGAAAGCGCAAATTTAGAAAATAAAACCCCCTTTAATCGATTAGGTTTAAGGTGATTATGCTATAGTCAGAAAATCAGATAATTAATAGGGCTATTTATATTCAATCTAAGTCGATATGTTATTTTAATCGTTTCTTATTATTTATTCTTGGAAATCTTATAAATCAGATTTAGAATGATTTACGTTGATTTTTTTGTTGCATTCAAATGAATCAAATACATCCGCTTTTTTCCATCCATTTCAATATTTAAAGGCTGTTTAAAACGAATATGGGTGAAATATTTTCCTTTGCTCACGACTTCTTGTTTCTTCAATATATCGTATTCAATTTTATCTTTGGGATGTTGGTGTTGAACACTAAAATAACCCACATTCATGCTGGTTACGTTGTGGAAAAAATGAGAGCCCGAGGAAGCGTCCAACGGGAAATCTTCCAGACTGGTTTCGACAATAACTCTGGCATTTGAGATTTGAAACCATTTTACCGGAATCCCAATCCACCTGTCCCTGCTGCCCCATCTACCCGGGCCTATTAAAATATACTCCCGGTTTTGCTTCACCATTTTTTCATTAAATATTTCAATTTCTTTTGCCATCTCTTCCGTTTTTGCTTTGTCAAATTTCTCTGCATCAATATAAATGACATCAGAAATATTGTTTACAAAACCATTTCCCATTCCTTGTTCCGAATACAGGACTATATTTTCTTTTTTTATCTTCTTGAGATTAATATTGCAATCACGGCCATGGCTGATAAGTGGTTTGATCTGCAAAATATAGAACGATGCCCGGCCATCTTTATCTTTAGTTAGATCAACGGCATATTCAATTTCAATGGCGGTACCCATTGCATCTTTCCCTAATTCCAGTACTACTTCAAGGGTTTTGGCCAGGGGGATGTAATTGTATTTTAAAATATTTGCAAAGTTTGTAATGCGTGGCCCCGGCTTTCTTATTCCGGGATAAATAGTGTCACTATCTGGATTATAAACAGAAGCACAATGTTTTAGGGTTCCGTATTTTTCAGCAACGGCAATGTCTTTTTTAGTTAGTCCTGCGGTTTCACCATCTTCAAGCATATCCAGGTTCTTTTTACCCAAATCTACTGCATAAAACTGAACCTGTGAGTTGAGGAATTGGTCTTTTGGGGAATAAATTTCGGTACCCGGATATTTGGGCGAAAAGCGATAAGCCTTGTTTCCTTCAACAACATATTTCCCCAATCCAACTGCAGCAACGGCAAATCCTTCTTCGGGTTTCATATGCGCAAAAGGGTAATAATTAAATGATTGTGCTACCCCACTGATGTGTGGATAGAATAAATCTCCATGCCGTTCGCCAACCACTTCCTGGATAACAATGGCCATTTTTTCGTCTTCCAATTTATAACCGATGGCTTTGGCATATCCTTTTACCGTTGGCGAATACACCGAAGCATACACCAGTTTAATGGCATTGCACAACTGTTCAAGCCTTACTGTAGGGTCGGGATGATTGTTGGGAAGTAAATAAGTATCGAATATACCGGCAAAAGGCTGGGCCAGAGAGTCTTCAAATAATCCGGAAGAACGAACGGCAATGGGTTGCCCAATTGCATCAAGTAAATAGCCGAGTTTGCTTTCGAGTTCATCGGATAGCCTTCCCGAAATAAATGCTTTTTTTAAACTGGGATAATCTTTTTTGTTGACAGCAATTGCAGCCAATTGATTTTTTTTGATAAATATTTCAAATTCACGGGTGCCTATTAAAAATGTTTTGGGAGTCCGGATATTAATATCAGGAAGCCGGCCATGAAAATTGAAATTATTGATTAAAGCATTGATAAACGACAATCCGCGGCCTTTGCCACCCATGGAACCATCACCCAATAAATAAATGTTTTCCTCGCTTATTTCCTGGTCTTTCTTAAAAGGTAGTATGTTTCCTTTGTCCTGCTCATTGCGGTATTCTTTCATCAGATCGAGGATGGCCTTTCGCAGTTCCTTCGTGCTTGAAAAGTCGCTGACCTTTTTGGGATTGATAAAACTTGCAGCCCTGATTTCGCCCCTGGCCATTAACCACATGGAAAAATGATCGAGGCTGGCATGATAAACAAGAGATTCGTCAGGAACTGTTTTAATATTCTTTTCAAAGCTCTTCATACTGTGGGCAATTGCAACAATATTTCCCTCTTTGTTCTTAAACTCAAAATCACCAAATCCCAGGTAATTGGTGATAAAATGTTCGAAATCCTGATACAAAGTTTCAGAATGTTTATGAATGAAGAAAGAGTCGTAAGATTTGGCTGTTTCTGCATAAGAGAAGTCGGAGGACTGAAGAATAGTGGGTAGGTTTTTTAAATCTTTGTGCACATAATTCAATAATTCTATCCCGGCATTTTCATTAAATTCACCGTCTTTTTCAAACTTTACATCTGTTATCAGACAGAGCATAAATTTTTTATACTTGTTGATAATTTCCAGTGCTTCTTCATAATTTGTTGCCAGCAATAATTTCGGACGGGCACGCATCCGCAGTACTTTATAAAGCTCATCAGAACTCACATCATCAATAATCCGTTTGGTTTGCTCCATCAAAACACGGTACATAAACGAGAGGTAGCGCGAATAGTAAATCGGCGAATCTTCCACAAATAAGATCACCCTGACTTGTCCAATGTTTGTATCGTTCCAGACATTAATCTGATCTTCCAATAATTTAATCATCGAAAAGAAGATATTGGCATCCCCGTTCCAAATAAAAATATTATTGATGAAAGCATGTTTTTTTTGTTGACGGGTGAAATAAGCCACATCAACATCGTTGTTCAACAGCAGGAAAATGGGAATATAAGGGTAGTCTTTTTTGATTTCCTTGCTTACAACAATCGGCAATTTTTTATCGACACCCACCATATAAATAATCAGATCAAAATGCCTGACTTTCAATAATTCGAGTGCTTGTTTTGCTGATGAAGCCCCGGTCATTCGTGGAAACGAAGTCAGGTTCAATTGGCCGTATTGCCCAAGCATATGTTCCGAAAAACGGCCTTCCTTTTCGATGGCATAGGCATCGTAAAGACTTGAAATTAATAAAATTTCGCTTACTTTAAAGGGCATCAAATCGTGATAAACATCACGGTTATAAGTGTTTTTATTTAAGAATTTCTGAAGAAAACGAATGCCGATTGATTCGCGAAATTCATTGTTTTGTACTGCAACCTTTGGGCTTCCAATCTTTTTCTTTTGTTCAATACCGTTCAGATAGTTAAGCAAAATATCCAACATAGTATTGAGCAGACCCGATTGCTCTTTCATCCAGTCACTCTCGTCCGAAGCATCCTGAGCAATACAAAATTGAAAATGCCCTTTTGCCCCTTTTTGAGTTTTGAAACTTCTTTCGCTACAAAAACAAGAATCGGCGAATCCCTTTGTTTTGTATTCCTTTCCGCCAAAAACAATCCGAAAAAAAGCAGTTCGTGCTATACCTTTTTGGCTTGGTATGGCTTCCACTAATCTGTTCAATGTCTCGTCAACACCTTTAAACTGTGCAACAACTTGTGTGGCTTTGCTGATGGTTTCAAGCAAATTTAATTGAATTGAATTGTTGTTTTCAGGCATTTGGTTTTATTTTATTTACCACAAAAGGCACTAAAGTTTTCTCCTCCATTCACCACCATTGTTGGTGTCCCCACCAACAATTCCCTCATCAGGATCTAAGTCATTGGTGAGGACACCAACGACGAAGATTTAACATATTTACACCGGCAAAGTTAATTTGAATAATTGAATTAACATTTCGTATTTTCGCCTTTTCATCTAAACTTAAGTTGTTTGATTAATGATAAAAGTTGCGCTGGTTGATGAACACCCTGTTGTTGGCGATGCATTGTCTTCGCTTTTGCAGGGCATTGATGACATTGAAGTAAGCGCTTTTAATATAAGTATTGGCGAAATGCTTGCCATACTTCCTGAATTCCAGGCAAATATTTTCCTTGCCATTCTTTATCAGCCAAAGCAAAAAACTGCGGAAGAAATAAAATTATTGTCAGAACGCTTTCCCCGAACAAAAATACTGATCCTTTCTTTATTTCATGATGAGAAATTTATCCTTAAATTAATTAAAGCAGGAGTGAAAGGCCATTTAAGTAGTGATACTGATCGCTCTGAAATTATTGAAGCTATTTACACCCTGAGAAACGGCTATGAATTTTATGCCAAAACAATAACAAATCTCTTGCTGAACAGTTATTTATCGGACAAAGACATCGATAAAAGTGAAAAAGAAAGCAGGCAAAAATCGCTATCAGCCAGGGAAATGGAAGTACTCCGACTATTCGCCGAAGGCATGGCAAACCGTTCGATTGCCGACAAACTTTTTATCAGTGTACGAACAGTAGAAACACACAAAAATAACATCATGAAAAAAATCAACATTAAAACCACGGTTGATTTGGTGAAGTTTGCAATTAAGAACAATATTATTGAATTGGATTAGCTTATAATCACTCCTCATTCACCGCCTGCCAAATCATATCCTTTAACTTCATCAAGCCAGTCTGGGTAACCGAAGAAATAAAAATAGATGGCACATCTGGCAGGTCCGATTTGATTTCTTCAATCAGTTCATCATCCAACATATCTGATTTTGAAATGGCGAGTAATCGCTGCTTGTCAAGCAATTCTGGATTGTATTGTTTCAGTTCGTTCAATAAAATATGAAACTCTTTTTTAATGTCTTCCGAATCGGCAGGAACCAAAAAAAGTAAAATAGAATTGCGCTCGATATGCCGCAAAAACCGCAAACCCAATCCTTTGCCTTCATGCGCCCCTTCAATAATTCCGGGGATGTCGGCCATTACAAATGATTTATTATCACGATAAGAAACAATGCCCAGATTGGGCTGCAAGGTCGTAAATGGATAATCGGCAATTTCGGGTTTTGCTGCCGAAACTACAGAAAGCAAAGTAGATTTCCCTGCATTGGGAAAACCAACCAAACCCACGTCGGCCAATATTTTCAGTTCAAAAATAATAAAGGACTCGATGCCATCCTCACCGGGTTGTGAATAAGTTGGTGCCTGGTTAACAGAATTTTTAAAATGATCGTTACCCAAACCGCCACGCCCGCCTTTCAGCAAAACAACACTTTGGCCATCTTCGGTAATTTCAGCAATTTGCTCACCGGTTTCTGCATCTCTGGCGATGGTTCCCAGGGGAACATCAATAACAATAATTTTTCCATCAGAACCTGTGCTGCGTTGCCCACCACCTGAATTGCCGTGCTCTGCCCGCAGATGTCGTGTATAGCGCAAATGAAGGAGTGTCCACATTTGTGAATTACCGGTCATCACAATATCGCCGCCGTTTCCGCCATCACCACCGTCGGGACCTCCTTTAGGTATGTATTTTTCACGCCTGAAGTGCGAAGACCCCTTACCACCATTCCCTGAACGACAATAGATTTTAACGTAATCGACAAAATTGGACACAGCCATTCTACATGAATTTTATAAGAAACTGCAAAACTAAGTTAAATTGAGATTGGTTGAATACTATCTATCGCTTCAAGTGTGAACGATACCCAGTGGCCTGAAACAAGTTTTAAAATCTTTTAACTTGCAACCAAATTGCAAATCTGGATGAGCAAAAAACTTACTTTTGCACAATAACAACAATACGCTATGGTAAAGTATCAGGGAAAAGAAAAAGATAAAAAAATTAAAATCGGGATTACACATGGTGACCTGAATGGGATAAGCTATGAAATTATCATTAAGGCATTGAACGACAATAGAATACTAGAAATGTTCACACCTGTTTTATATGGTTTGTCAAAAGTACTTTCCTATCATCGGAAGAACTTAAATTTCATTGATTTTAATTATAAAGTTGTCGACGACGCTTCACAGGCCTATAACAACAGGGTGAATGTTGTTAACCTGAGTAATGAAGAGGTAAAAATTGAGTTTGGAAAATCCACAAGTCTTGCCGGAGAATTTTCATTTGATGCGCTTGAGCGTGCGGCGGAAGATTTAAAGAACAATAAAATAGATGTGTTGGTTACAGCACCCATCAATAAATCGAACATCCAATCAGAACATTTTACTTTTCCGGGGCATACAGAATACCTGGCCCAACGTTTTAATTGCGATTCGCCTGTAATGTTGATGGTACACAATAAGTTAAGGGTGGGGACTGTTACAGGTCATATTCCAATAAACAGCGTTGCTTCACATTTAAGCAAGGAATTGATAGGCTCAAAAATTAAAGTTCTTGATGCTTCTCTGAAAAAGGATTTTGCCATTCAAAGACCCAAAATTGCTGTATTGGGATTGAACCCCCATGCTGGTGACCATGGTGTAATTGGTGAAGAGGATGAAAGTATTATTCAACCAGCCATCACAGAAGCCAAAAAACAAGGTTGTCTTGTTTATGGACCTTTTCCTGCTGATGGTTTTTTCGGTTCGGATGAATACACAAAATATGATGCTATTTTGGCAATGTATCACGATCAGGGACTTATCCCTTTTAAATTGTTGGCATTCGAAGGCGGGGTAAATTACACAGCAGGTCTGCCGATTGTTCGTACTTCACCAGCGCATGGAACCGCATATAACAAAGCAGGTAAAAATACGGCTTCCCCAGATTCTTTCCGGCAAGCAATTTACCTGGCCATTGACATTTACAAAAACCGTTTGCAGTTTGAAGAAATGAGAGATGGCGCACTGAAGAAGGCAAGTCCTCAAAATGAAGACAGCAGGTTTAGGAACGAAAACTAGGAAACTAAAATAACCGGCCAATGAACCACAAATTGTATACTGGAATTGAAGTTGCCGGGATTATTGATGCCGAACTTATTTCGTCCGCTCCCGAACAAATTAGCGTCAAAGATATTCTGATTGATAGCCGGAGGTTGATTGCATCTGAAAACTGCCTTTTTTTTGCACTTGAAACAGCGCGGAACAATGGACTAAAATACATTGACGAACTTTATGAAAAAGGGGTAAAATTATTTGTAGTTTCACAGTTGCCAGAAAATTCCCAAAAATTAAAAAAAGCTCATTTTTTTCTTGTAAGCGATACCTTGAAAGCCTTACAAAAATTAGCTGCTGCACATCGAAAATCATTTCAAATACCTGTAATTGGTATTACTGGAAGCAACGGAAAAACAATTGTTAAGGAGTGGCTTTACCAATTATTGAGTACTGACAAAAATATTGTAAGAAGCCCCAAAAGTTATAATTCGCAAATCGGTGTTCCCCTTTCGGTTTGGCAGATGAACAAGGAAAACAACCTCGCTATTTTTGAAGCGGGCATTTCGATGCCTGAGGAAATGCAGAAACTGCAGTCGATTATTAATCCTGACATTGGTATCTTCACAAATATTGGCCAGGCACATGCCGAAAACTTTATGAGCAACCGGCAAAAGATTGGCGAAAAACTGGGATTGTTCACCAAAGTCGATGTACTCATTTACAATGCTGATCAAAAAGATTTACGAGAAGCCATCATCTCTACCGGTATTTTAAACAACATCAGAAGTTTTAGTTGGGGGAAGAATGAAACTTGCGACCTGCAAATTATTCACACTACCATCGAAAAAAAAGAAACAATCATCAGCGGTAAATACAAGGAGAAAGAGATTCAGATTGCCATTCCTTTTACCGATAGGGCTTCTGTTGAAAATGCGATACATTGCTGGGCAAGCCTCCTGGAATTGGGTTATGCAAATACAAGTATTCGGGAGCGTATGAAGTTGCTTACGCCCATTGCTATGCGTCTCGAATTAAAAGCTGGAATTAACAATTGCACCATCATTAACGATGCTTATAATTCCGACTTTAATTCCTTAAGTATTGCGCTCGATTTTATGAAGCAGCAAAAGCAGCATCAACAAAAAGTAGTTGTACTTTCTGATATTTTGCAAAGTGGACAAAACGAGGTAGATTTATATACAGAAGTGGCTTTGCTTCTTGAAAAAAAGGAAGTTAACTTCATCATTGGTATAGGACAAGCCATTCGCCGACAGGCTGAAAAATTTAATATTCCCGGTCAGTTTTTTGAAAGTACGGACGAATTTCTATCTACTTATCCGTTTTCGAATTTTAGCAATCAGAGTATATTGCTGAAAGGTGCACGGGTTTTTGAGTTTGAACAAATCAGCCGGATTTTACAGCAGAAGGTGCACGAAACTTTCCTCGAAATTAACCTCGATGCTTTAACCCACAACCTGAATTATTTCAGATCTAAACTTCCTGAAAACACGAAAGTTATGGCTATGGTCAAGGCTTTTTCCTACGGAAGCGGTGGATTTGAAATTGCCAATGTGCTGCAATTTCACCATGCCGATTACCTTGCTGTAGCTTATGCCGATGAAGGTGTTGAATTGAGAAAAGCAGGGGTTAACCTTCCTATTATGGTGATGAATCCCGAGGAGTATGCTTTCGATACCATGATTAAGCACCAGCTTGAACCCGAGATATTTAGTTTCCGGGCACTAAAATTATTACAAAAAACCATTCGGCAAAATGCCCTTCCTCAAAACAAACCGGTAAAAGTGCATATTAAAATTGATACCGGAATGCACCGTCTTGGCTTTTCCGAGGATGATTTGGATGAATTAATTGCGAATATCAAAACGAGCCCATTAATCCTTGTGCAGTCAGTTTTCTCGCATCTTGCAGCCAGCGATAAACCGGAACTTGATGACTTTACGCATGAGCAGATTACCCGTTTTAGACGAATGGGTGAGAAAATTTCGGGGAGTTTCGAACAAAAAGTATTGCTGCACATTCTGAATTCGGCAGGCATCAGCAGATTTCCCGAAGCTTGTTTCGATATGGTACGTCTGGGCATTGGTTTATATGGGGTTCCTACCACAGAAACAGACGAAGGGAAATTAGAAAATGTCACCGTTTTGAAATCGGCACTAGCACAAATAAAGCAATTAAAAAAAGGGGAATCGGCAAGTTACAACCGCAGTTTTATTGCCGCTGAAGATATGACGATAGGCATTGTTTCGATTGGTTATGCTGATGGATTGATGCGTGCGCTTGGCAATGAAAATTGCCGTTTGTGGATCAAAGATATTCCTGCCCCAATTATTGGCGATATTTGTATGGATATGTGTATTGTTAATCTGGAAGGTATCGATACACACGAAGGAGATGATGTTGTTGTTTTTGATAGCAATCACCCTGTTTCGGCACTGGCCAAATCTGCTGGAACTATCCCATATGAAATCCTCAGCCGGATATCAAGAAGAGTGAAGCGTATTTATTTTCATGAATAGGGGCCTGTTTAACTCAAAAGATTTGCCTGATGGAGTAGCGTCATATTGCAAGGTAGATCAGATACAAATGTTTATTTTTGCCGCTTAATTTTTTAGAAAAGAACAATACAATTGGTATTTAGCAGCGCCATATTCATTTTATATTTTTTACCCGTCTTTCTTCTTGTTTATCATTTGGTTGGTGCAAAATACAAGAATTGGGTTATCTTGCTCTTTAGTATTGTATTTTATGCCTGGGGTGCGCCTACTTTCATTTTCTATTTATTGGGCGCAACAACAGCCAATTTTTACATTGTCAGGGCAATGGATAAGTCCAATGAAAAACTACATCGAAAGCTGTGGTTGGCATTGTCAATTTCAATCAATCTTGGATTGCTCATTTATTTTAAATATGCCAACTTTTTTGTTGACAACATCAATGCTGTCCTGTCGGTATTTCATTTCAATACTTTCACCCTAGCAAAGATTTTATTACCCATTGGGATAAGCTTTTACACCTTCCAATCAATTACTTACACCTTGGATGTTTACCGAAAGGTACATAAACCTCTGGATAAATTGCACAACTTTGTCCTGTATATTATCATGTTTCCACAAATGATTGCCGGTCCCATTGTGCGCTTTATCACCATTGCCGACGAGATACAAAACAGAAAAGAAAAGATTGAAGAAAAACTGGAAGGCCTGATTCGTTTTGTAATCGGACTTTCGAAAAAGGTATTAATTGCCGATGTGCTTGCTTATCAGGTTGATAAAATCATGCTCATGGATTATGCCACCATGGATAGTACGACAGCATGGATTGGTATTTTAGGTTTTACATTTCAAATTTATTTCGATTTCTCAGGTTATTCTGATATGGCAATTGGCTTGGGTAAAATGATGGGGTTTCACTTTCCCGAAAACTTCAACAATCCATATATCGCACGAAGTGTTACCGAATTTTGGCGCAGATGGCACATTACTTTCAGTACTTTTATGCGCAACTATTTGTACTACCCCTTGGGAGGAAGCCGGGTAAAAACCAAAAGACGGCTTTATTTTAACCTTTGGTTTGTGTTTCTGGTTTCAGGACTGTGGCATGGCTCCTCGTGGAACTTTGTAATTTATGGTGCTTTTCATGGTTTTATCATGGTTATCGAACGGGTGTTTTTATTGAACATACTGGAGCGAATCCCGAAGGTTTTTTCTATTCTTTTCACATTCTTTGTAATTGTCCTGGCACGTGTATTTTTCAGGGTAGAAACACTGCCCGATGCCATGGTTTATTTTGAACGGCTTTTTGCTTTTGATTTCACTTCGGTTTCGTTTGCTGCAAAGCCGCATTTTTACACCATCATGATTTTTAGCGCAATACTATCGTTTATTACTGCAACACGCTTTGGCTTAAAAATAGAAGCAGTTATTTACAAAACCAATCTCAGTATTAAACAGTATTATGTTTATACAGCAATTGCTTTCCTGTTTTTGGTTTACTCAATTGCATCGGTGGCTGGTTCTGGTTTTAGTCCTTTCATTTATTTCAGGTTTTAATTGTGGGGATGAAGAAAAGAGCTTTACATATATTATTTACAACCGTCATCGTCATAATCGGACTGCCCCTTTTGCTGGGAATAGTGGGTGGTGAAGATGTTGTAAAACCACTAAAGGGAGTCACTATCGCGCAATCTATTCATCCTTTTAACATCCACAATTGGAGGAGCATGGACTTCCAGTTGGGGGTAAGCAAGTACCTTAATCAAAACTTTTGTTTCCGGCCCTCTCTCATCCGGTTTTATAACCAGTTAGAGTATTCTGTTTTCAACCAGGTAACAAATAGAAATATTGTGAAAGGAAAAGACAGCCATTTATTTGAAAGATGGTTCATCAATTCGTATTTTGGAACAGATTTTTTGGGAACAGAAAAAATTGATCGCAATGTTCAAAAACTGATAGTTATTGATTCTGTCTTAAAATCGAAGGGTGTTCATTTTATTGTAGCAATGGCACCTGGGAAAGCAAGTGTTTATCCCGAAAAAATTCCTGATTATCTGCTAAAAGATAGCAGTCGCAACACCAACTATAAAACCTATCGGACAAAACTCAATAAAAGCGGTATAAGTATTTTTGATATCAATGGCTGGTTTATAAAAATGAAACCTGATTTTGAAAGAAACCTATTTACCAAAGGGGGTACACATTGGTCACGTGATGGTGCAATGCTCGTTTTGGATTCGCTGCTAAGACGCATTGAGCATGAGACCGGAGAAGAATACAACAAAATTATATTTGAAGGAATTACCAAAACGCAAACACCAAAAGACCCGGATATTGACATATTGAAAATTTCAAACCTGCTGTCCGAAAACATAGATGAAGATTATTACTACCCTGATTTCCATTACGAAAAAGCACATCCAAAAAATGGCAAGTTAATTGTGATAAGCGACAGTTTTTTTTGGATTTTATTCGACGCAGGTCTTGACAATTCTTTTCAAAGTGTAGACTATTGGTATTACTTTAATAAAGTTTTTTCTAATCGTTTCGAACACGCTAAAAAAATAGAAGATATTAACATCTCTAAGGAGCTTCAGGAAGCAGAGGTCGTCTTGTTAATGGCTTCTCCATCGCCCTTGAATAAATTGGGTTGGGGGTTTATTAACGAGGCTTATGATTTACTACTGAAAGGCATTGATAAAGAAGCGGCGATCAGGCGAGTTATGCAGGTGATTGAAAGCGACCCCGATTGGTTTGCTTCTGTTAAAACCAAAGCTGTTGAGAGAAATATTACCATCGATTCGATGCTCAGGTTAGATGCAGAATATATTTACAATAGGAAATGAGCCCACTAAATCTGCCAGAGATTTTGATAATTTGTTATAATGACATTCCTTTGTAAAAAAAACTATATGCAAATAGTATAATGCGAGTAATTTGTATTTTGTTTTCTTCAGAAGAAATAACCCGGTAATTAAAAATGGTTTTTAGCAGCAGTTTATTCCTTCTTTATTTTTTCCCGATTTTTTTGATCGTATATTTCCTGTTGCCCAATAAACTGCGAAACATATTCATATTACTTGCCAGTATTGCGTTTTATGCCTGGGGTGCCCCACGTTTTGTTTTTATCGTATTGCTTTCGCTCGCAGCAGATTTTTACCTGGTTAAATGGATGTATTCCTGCAAAGGTAAAAAACGCAAACTGCTGGTTTCGCTTTCGGTATTGTTAAATATCGGTATGCTGGCTTGGTTTAAATATGCCAACTTTGGGGTGGAAAACCTCAATAATTTATTGGGCGCTTTGGGCTTTTCCGAAATAAGCTGGACAGCGATTGTATTGCCCATTGGGATTTCATTTTTTTCTTTTCAAAAAGTAACTTATTCTGTTGATGTTTATCGAAGTGTGCACCGGCCATTACAGCGTCTTACCGATTATGCCATGTACATTCTTATGTTTCCACAATTGATCGCCGGGCCTATTGTCAGGTTTAACGAAATAGCCGATCAGATTGAAGACCGAAAAAAAATGGAAACCATCGACAACCGACTGACGGGCTTCTTTCGATTTGTGATCGGACTTTCTAAAAAGGTGCTTATTGCCAATGTGCTGGGTGAGCAGGCAGATCGGATTTTTGGTTTAGAGCAACCTGATTTAACTACACCGCTGGCATGGATAGGAATTCTTGCTTATGCCTTCCAAATTTATTTTGATTTTTCGGGTTATTCAGATATGGCCATTGGTATTGGCCGGATGATTGGTTTTAAGTTTCCGGAGAACTTTAACAATCCCTACATTTCGCAAAGCATTACCGAATTCTGGCGGCGCTGGCACATGACCTTGGGGCGTTTTATGAAAGATTATTTATACATCCCCTTGGGCGGTAACAGGGTTTCAACGAGCCGAATGTATTTTAACCTTTGGCTTGTTTTTGCTTTGTCGGGATTGTGGCATGGCGCGGCCTGGACATTTGTTGTATGGGGTATTTTCCATGGGTTTTTTCTGATACTTGACAGGTTGTTTCTCCTTCGGTTTTATAAGACGATTGGTAAAATACCGGCTGTTTTTATTACTTTTATTATCACCTTGGTGGGTTGGGTTTTCTTTCGTTCCGAAACCTTGCCGGATGCATTTTTTTATATCGGGAAAATGTTTTCATTCGACTTTCGTGAAACCAGTATTTTCTTTGATCGTCAGTTTTACAGTATCCTTATTTTGGCATTCGGATTTTCATTTTTTGCGCTTGTCAAATCAATAGAACCCTGGCAGGATCGCGTGCTGGCAGTTGAGCAAAAAAACAAGACCATCCTTGTCATGTTTATTTTCTCTGTTGTTTTCTTTGTCATTGGTCTGGCCTCCATTACATCTTCCGGTTTTAATCCCTTTATCTATTTCAGGTTCTGATGCGCATTGTAAAATACATGCTGTTTGTTTTGCTTGTTGCGGGGATGCTTATGTCAGCTATTCAAAAAGATCGTCATCCTTTCGAAATCAAGCCATTGAATGGGAGTTTTGTATTGGCCGAAGAACCAACACTTACAACAACGAATTGGTTGGATGGATCATTTCAAACCCAATTCGACAGCTATTTGGAACAGCATATTGGTTTCCGGCCTTTTTTTGTCAGGCTAAATAATCAGCTTGAATATTCGGTTTTCAATAAGATATCAAATGAGAGGGTCGTAAAAGGGAAGGCTGATTATTTATTCGAAAGATGGGTCATCAATACTTATTATGGAAGTGATTTTGTTGGGATTGAAAAAATTGAAAAACAAGTCACAAAGCTTCGCGCTATCGATTCTGTTTTAAAATCTAGGAGCGTGCAATTGATCGTTACACTGGCACCAGGTAAGGCAGATATTTATCCTGAAAATATTCCCAATTTCATGATTGGGGATGACAAGCAGCAAACAAATTACAAAGTTTATCGTGATATGCTCAGTGAAACAGAGATCACAGTTTTTGACGTAAATAAATGGTTTTTGAGTATAAAGCCGGAATTTGATAGAAACCTTTTTACGAAAGGAGGGACGCATTGGTCGCGTGATGCCGCTCTGATTGCATTGGACTCGTTGTTTAGGCTAATTGAATTTGAAACCGAAGAGCCAAGGAATAAAATTCAAATTGATGGAATTACCCAAATCCAAATACCAAAAAGTCCGGATATTGATATATTGAAAATTTCAAACCTGCTGTTCAATAATTTGAATACAGACTATTACTATGCCGATTTCCATTACGAAAAAACACATCCGAAAAAAGGTAAACTCATTGCCAATAGTGATAGTTTTTTCTGGATAATGTTTGGTTCAAGTCTAAGGTCATCTTTTACTGAGGTAAAATACTGGTACTATTTTAATACCGTTTTCCCCGACAATTATAAGCATCCGGTAACGGTAAAAGATATTGCTGTTGGCAAGGAATTGTTGGAGTCTGATGTTGTTTTGTTGATGAGTTCCCCTGCAAACCTTAAGAAATTTGGATGGGGGTTTATCGACAAAGCTTATGATTTATTGGTAAAAAATATTGATGAGGAATTGGCAATTGAACAAATTACCTTGACCTTAAAAAGTGACTCAAGCTTGGTTGCATTGCTTAAAAAGGAAGCTGCTGAAAAGGAAATTATGCTGGATTCAATAATTAGGTTGGAAGCTGAAAATTTATACAAGAAGAGAAACTGAATTTGGGTTACGCAAACATCGGGTGTAACATTTCAACCCCGTTCACATATTTTGAACTTTTTGTCAGCCGGAAAGGAAGCCGGTTCGTAACTTCCGGAGCAAAATTATCATTTAGATAATCATATTTCAACTCTACTATCACATCTTCACTCTTGTAGTTTTCAATAAAATTATTGTTGTTGGTTCCTATGGAAAAATAGTTCAGTTGGTCATCCAATGTAAGCCGGAATTTCTTGTCAAAACTCAGGAAATACTTCCTGCTGTAGCGGTTAAGAAGTGCCGGTTTTATCTGCAAGACTACTTCAAGTGCCCAAAGTGGCAGGTCGGAATTTTGGAAAACGGCGTATAATTTCTCAGCTGTTAAATTAGCATCAACGGTAAAAGGTTTCAATCGAAACGAAAGCTTATTCCCCAACATACC